>JAEEGJ010002419.1_pt1 | contig 97986 bp, 68 predicted proteins | sample 8958761 | NCBI WGS metagenome assembly JAEEGJ01 (sample SAMN16246546, study PRJNA631951) | gut metagenome | biome: gut microbiome; feature: rumen; material: RS-attached | host: Bos | place: Iran: Karaj | collected 2018-10 | reverse complement strand
TGAACTTCAGCGCGTTATCATTTTCTTTGTTGCGGGGGCAGGATTCGAACGTGCGACCTCCAGGTTATGAGCCTGGCGAGCTACCAACTGCTCCACCCCGCGATGTTAGTAGGCTTTTCTTGAAAAGCGGTGCAAAGGTAAGGGTATTTTTTGGAATGACCAAAAATTATGGCATCTTTTTTATCTCTTGCGCGCATCTTGTCGCTAAAAATAGCGACGTGGATGAGAATTTGATGCTTTTATTTGTCGATTTGTCAATCAAGATGCCAAACTCATCGGGTCGTGATAGAGCACCACTTTCCCTTGTTTGAGGCTTTCTTTCACATCAATGAGGCGCTGGTTGCTGCTACCGCGATAGAGGAGGTCGGGATTCTTCAACTTCTCTATGAACGGACCATCGACCAACACGTCGATTTGTTCGAGGAGAGTGCGCTGCTCAGGTTTGCGAAGTAGGGACTCGAAAGTGAAACCCGTGAAGCACCAGATGGTCTTATGACTGCGTGCATGGATGGCGCGTGCCAACTCAGTGAATCCTTCGGCTTGATACATCGGGTCGCCTCCACTGAAGGTGACATTGGCAAATGGGTCGGCAAGGATGATGTCCATGATTTCATCGGTCGTCATCAGTTTGCCTTGGTTGAAATCCCATGATTGCTGATTATGGCAACCTGGACATGCATGATGGCAGCCCGCACAATAGATGCTGGTGCGAAAACCTGGTCCATCGACCATGGTATCTTCTATGATGGAAAGAATTCGAAGCATTTTCATTCTTCATTCTTCATTCTTAATTCTTCATTTACAACTGGTCCTCAGGGAACAAGTTCAGCTGGTTACCACCATCCACGTGGGTGACACGGTCGTTGAGCTCGGCAAGTTTGCCTGCGTTCCAACGGTCGGTGGTACCGACAAGATAGCCTGTGATGCGCTGGAGGCGGTCGATGTGATGGCTTCCGCACTTAGGGCATACTGTGAGGTTAGGGTCTGCATTCTCGTAACCGCAGTCCATGCAACGGTTGCGGTTGTGGTTCACACTTCCATAGCCCATGTTGTACTGGTCCATCATATCCACGATGTTCATGATGACCTGTGGGTTGTGGGTGGCATCACCATCGATTTCCACGTAGAAGATATGTCCACCTCGTGCGATTTCGTGATAAGGTGCTTCCACTTCTGCTTTGTGACGAGCGCTGCACTTGTAATAGACAGGCACGTGGTTGGAATTGGTGTAATAGTTGCGGTCGGTGACACCAGGGATGACGCCAAATTCCTGACGGTCCTTCTTGGTGAACTTACCAGCAAGTCCTTCGGCTGGAGTGGCAAGTATGGAGTAGTTGTGGTGGTAGCGCTCTGAGAATTCGTTTGCTCTTTCGCGCATGTAAGAGATGATTTTCAGACCGAGTTCCTGCGCCTCTTCCGATTCGCCGTGATGCTTGCCGATGAGAGCCACGAGGCATTCTGCCAATCCGATGAAGCCGATGCCGAGTGTGCCTTGGTTGATGACACTTTCAATGGTGTCGTTTGGCTTCAACTTGTCGGCACCAACCCAAAGGCTGCGCATGAGGAGAGGGAACTGCTTTGCGTATGCAGTCTTCTGGAAGTTGAAACGGTCGTCGAGTTGGCGAGCGGTCACATCGAGGATATGGTCGAGCTTGGCGAAGAACATCTGGATGCGCTCTTCCTTGTCTTTTATGCCCATGCACTCGATGGCAAGACGCACAATGTTGATGGTGCTGAAGGAAAGGTTGCCACGCCCAATGGAAGTCTTTGGACCAAAACGATTCTCGTACACGCGGGTGCGACATCCCATCGTTGCCACTTCGTGATAGTAACGATGAGGGTCATCGGCACGCCACTCCTCGCTCTGGTTGTAGGTGGCATCGAGGTTGAGGAAGTTCGGGAAGAAACGACGAGAAGTGACCTTGCAAGCCAACTGATAGAGGTCGTAGTTGCGGTCCTCAGGCAGATAGTTCACACCACGCTTTTTCTTCCAAATCTGAATAGGGAAGATGGCTGTCTCACCATTGCCCACACCTTCGAACGTGCTCTTCAGCAATTCGCGCATGATGCAACGCCCTTCTGCACTCGTGTCGGTTCCGTAATTGATGGAAGAGAATACCACCTGATTGCCACCGCGAGAGTGGATGGTGTTCATGTTGTGGATGAAGGCTTCCATAGCTTGGTGAACACGCGAAACCGTCTTGTTGATGGCGTGTTGCAAGGCACGTTGTTCGCCCTTCAGTCCGTCGAGTGGTTTGGTCAAGAAATCATCGAGTTCTATATCATAAAGATGTGAGTAGTCCTCGCCCATCACTTGTTCCATGTTACGCACTTCTTCCTTGAAACTGGAACGAACAAATGGAGCGAGATAGAAGTCGAAGGCAGGGATTGCCTGACCTCCGTGCATCTCGTTTTGAGCTGTTTCCATGGAGATACATGCCAGCATACTTGCTGTCTCTATGCGCTTGGCAGGGCGCGATGCCCCGTGTCCAGCTGCGAAGCCGTGCATGAGGATGTTGTCGAGCGGATGCTGCACGCAAGTGAGCGACTTGGTAGGGTAGTAGTCCTTGTCATGAATGTGGAGGTAGTTGTGGAGCACTGCGTCGCGACTTTCCTCACTCAACAAATAGTCGTCCACGAATGGCTTGGTCGATTCGCTCGAGAACTTCATCATCATGCCTGCTGGCGTGTCTGCGTTCATGTTCGCATTCTCGCGAGTCACATCGTTGTTCTTGATGTTGATGATTTCGAGGAAGATGTCGCGGGTTTTCGCCTTGCGAGCGATACTGCGCTGGTTGCGATAGGCGATGTAGCGCTGAGCCACGTCCTTGCGAGAACTCTTCATCAACTCCAATTCCACGAGGTCCTGAATCTCCTCAACTGTCATCTGTGTGTTACCATGGTAGGTGATATGGTCTGTGATGCGCTGGATGAGCTGTTCGTCTTCGCCCTTATCGGTGTGCATCATCGCCTTGCGGATGGCAGCCATAATTTTCTGCTCGTTGAAGCCGACGGTACGACCGTCGCGCTTGACTACTGTCTGTATCATACGATATAGATGTTATATTGTTCTTAATAAAAAGGTGGTAATCTTTGTAGAGTCGTGTTTCGGAATGTTCTTCGATGGTTTGTGTCTGATTCATTCATCTTGGACTGTCCCAAAACGTTTACAAAGTTAATACATTTATTTTGAAGGCGAACGTTTTGGGAAACTTTTTCTGTGTTAAAAAATGTCAATCTACTGAAAACCAAGGAGATAAAAAGTTAAAACGGAAAACTTAATAATTTTTCTAAACTTAAAACTTTTCCAAAAGGTGTAACTTATTGACTCCTTAGCTTTTACGATGTTTCATTATTTTGCCCATTGCTTGAAACAAAAAAACAGGGAGGTAAAATCGTCCATTTTCTGCAACTTTATACATAAAACATTCATCAAAACAGCATGAAAACAGGGCAAAAGAAATTGCGCTGAGGAACGTGCTTCTCTTCCCAAACTGGGAGTCTTTTTACAACTGACTTTTAGTGAAGCGAACGAAGTTTCGGCGGAAAGTAGGGTAGTTGGAGTATCCGCTCTGTGTGTAGATTTCATAGATGGCCATTTCTGGATACTCCTTCATGAGTTTTTGTGCGTGTTGGATTCGGAGGTCGTTGATGAACTCATAGAATGTCATGCCTTTCTCTTTTCTGATGGCGTCAGAAATGTAGGTACGATTAGTACAAAGCAAAGTGGCAAGTCCGTTTAACTGAAGGTCGGGTTGGAGATAGAGCTGTTCATCTACGATGCGTTGCACGATGTGTTCCATCTTTCTGTCTTTAGCGCTGGTCCTGTTGGTCTCAATCTGCAGTAGATGGTCGCTTTGCTCTATGGCAGAAACTGAATCATCATCTGTTGCTGAGACTTCGTCTGAGGCTTCACTATCTTTCTCTTCATTTGGCATTTCTTCCTGCTCTGCCTCCATGATTTCTTGAATGGAGAAATTCAGCATAAGGCCTTCTCGACCCACACAGAAGAGCAAAGCAGAAAACAAAACAGAGGGAACGGACAACAGCCAGGCAGAAGAATCAAACCATTGTCTGCCGATGATGTTGCAGATGAAAGATGCTAAAGAAGTGGCGAGGAAAATCCAAAGGAGAACTTTCTGACGATGCAGGGAGCGACCCTCAGTGTCAGCAAAGCTGGCTTCAACGCGTTGATTGAATTTCACGATACTTCGTGAACCGAAATGCACCACAGGGATGATTTGCAGGGCAAAGATGGATTTTGTCACCATGTGTGCCACAGTTTGCCACCAAGCCATACCAGTGAGTTCGGATCTTTCCACCTCATAAAGGTAGGAGTGGATGAAAAGATTCGTATCCTTGTCATTCATGAGCAGGTAGAGCATACCGATTGCCAAGCTACACACCACGGCTGGCAAGAGTGCTATCGTTTTGCGGAGTCGTAATCCTCTTATGTCGTCCGAAGTAACAGATTCAAGATAGAGGTAATAGAGAGGATAGACAGCTAAATTGCAAAACGAATAGATGGTGTCGCTGAGGGGAATCAGAGGCAGAATCCTGCTGAAGAAGATGCCATGTCCTAAATAGAGCAGGGTAGCAACGATGAAAAAGATGGCGAGAACGTATCGTTCCCTCCTTCCGCGAAGATCGAGCAGCATCAGCATGGCGAAAACAGCGCACACGATGATGGGCATGGATATGACAAGAGAATGTATCATAAACAAAGGCAAAGTTAGGCAAATTCCCCGAAGAAACCATCCTAATCCCCGTGTTTGTAGATATGAACGTAAAAAATTGCAGATATGATAGCTGTAGTTGTAGATATGAGAGAATTATTTGTGGCAGAGAGAGCAGAGGTCGTCAGCTTTTCTCTAATTTTGTAATTGCGATATTTGATAAAAATACTTGTTTAATAAACTATTTTTTACTAACCATTTAAACTGTTATTCTTATGAGAAAATTATTACTATCTTTTATCCTGCTCGCAGTGCCTTTAGGACTACTTGCGCAGGGAACGACATGGGAGACGGCAACTGCCATCAGTCAAGGAGGCACAGGAAGTGGCAGTCTCGACAAAACAGTCACTGATGCCTGGTTCAAGATTGAAGTGCCTGAGGAAGGAACTGTTCTGCTGACAGAGACTCCAGGTGGTAATCTTGACATTCAGGTAATCGACCTCTGCTGGCAAGAAACCGTCAATAAAGTGACTAGTCGAAAAGCCACTTGGTATCCAGGCAAAAAAACTGGCACTCTCGAATTGACAAATGCAGGCAAGGGAACTTATTATGTGCATATTCATCGTAGTGATGGTAGTGGTTCCTTTACGCTTAACTATCAGTTCAAAGCATGTCCGTTTAGTAATGATGCCGAACCAAATGATACTGAGGGCTTAGGCGATATGTTAGTGAGCGGTAGCACAGTACAGGGACGTTTGGGTTACGTGGATTCCAATAACAAATGTGACCAAGACGACTGGTATAAAATACAGGTAGAGAAGGATGGCATGGTGCAGTTCGTGCTCAACTGTAATCAGGATCATGAGCTTAGCATTCAGGTTTTGGAATTCTTCTGGTGTTCATCAGATACTCACAATTTCTTCTCTCGTGCATCCAAGTGGTATTTCTCAAATGACACACTGACCGTGACAGATGTGGGTGTAGGTACCTACTATGTTAAATTGCACAGAGGTGGTGGACATGGTGGCTACAAGTTGAAATACATCTTCACTGCCAACAGCTATGCCAACGATATAGAGCCAAACGACACCAGTGGCTCTGGCACCACCTTGGAAAGTGGCAAAACTGTAGAGGGCCATTTGGGCTATCGCGATGGTAACGATTATCGTGACAATGATGACTGGTATAAATTGGAAGTACCTCAGGACGGCACGGTTCAGTTAGTGGTGGACTGCAATCGGGATTTTGGACTCAGTCTTCAGAAGTTGGATTTCGTATGGTATGCTGCAAGTACCAGTAATTATTTCTCTCGTGCCTCCAAGTGGTATATCTCGAAGGACACTCTGACCATTACCGATGTGGGTGTGGGTACCTACTATGTAAATCTGCATAGAGGTGATGGACATGGTGGCTACAAACTGAAATACATTTTCACTGCCAATAGTTATGCCAACGATGCTGAGCCGAATAACGAAGAAGGCTCAGGTGCGCTCTTGGAAAGTGGCAAAACTGTAGATGGTCATTTGGGCTATAGTGATAGTAATGATGATCGAGATATCGATGACTGGTATAAGGTCGTGGTGCCTCAGGATGGTAAGGTTCAGCTGATTGTAAATTGCAGTCAGGACTATGGACTAAGCCTTCAGTATTTAGATTTCATTTGGTACTATTCAGAGCAGAATTCATATAGGTCCCGTGCAGCAAAATGGTACTTCTCGAGTGACACACTGACCGTGACAGACGTGGCTGCAGGTAGCTACTATGTACGCCTTCATAGAGGTAATAATCATGGTGGTTACAAATTGAAGTACATCTTCACAGCCAATCGATATGGCAATGATACAGAGCCAAACGACGAAGGCGGTCAAGGCGATGTCATAGCCAATGGACAGACCATGCAAGGACATTTAGGCTATCTCAATGATAATAATGATCGTGATGTTCGCGACTGGTATAAGTTGGATGTAGAACAGGACGGTAAAGTGCAACTGATTTTGAATTGCAATCAGGAATTTGCTCTCGGTCTTCAGGTTATGGAATTCTGCTGGTACGATTCAGAGCAGCAGAAATTTAGGACTCGTGCATCCAAATGGTACTTCTCGAATGATACGCTGACAATATCAGATGTTGGTGTAGGCACATACTACATACATGTGGCAAGGGGTAGTGGTCATGGCGGCTATTCTCTCAAGTATGTCTTTACTCCTAATTATTTTAGGAATGATGCTGAACCAAATGATGAGATAGCACAGGTTAACAAGACTATAGAAAACAATGAAACTGTGACAGGCCATTTGGGCTATCTTGATGCTAATGACAAGCGTGATAATGATGACTGGTTTAAGATCAATACCAGCAAGTTGTCAGCTTACATGGTTATTAATGCTGTATGTGACACTGCTTCCACACTCTCATTCCAATATGTGGAACTTGTCACCAAGAAAGGTGAACAAGTAAAGACCGTTACATCATCGTGGTACACTAAAACTGTCGTTCTTTCGGTTCAAGAAATTGATGAGAATGCTGAATACTATGTTCATCTGCATCGAGGTGATGGTAACGGTGGCTATGCTTTGGCATTAGGTGCTGTTGAACGCTTAGAAACTTCGAAAGTGCGTGTTCACTATATTGGACAAAACAGCACGCGTCTCGGCATCCCAAGTCCATTCCAAGTGACAATAGAGAATATCGACAGCCAGCCAAGCGGTTCGTTCTTCTTGGTGATCCCAGCTTCTGACGATGTGAAACTGCTCTATGCAGAATGTCCTTGCGACACGGGTATTGTGCGATACACTATGGATGACCTTGGAGGCGTGGATACCAACTGTGCTACCTTTGTAGTTCCTAACTTGGACCCATACGAGAGCTACACCTTCACGATGTATGCAGAGGGTCGTGTCAACAACAAGAATGTTCCTGGAGGTCCTAAGCATCTGATTCTCTCTGGTACAGTCATCGCTGTGGGTGCATACGTCGGCACTATTGCTATCAGTATGGCAACAGACAAGGTGGTTGAATACTTGACAGAGAAAGCCAACAAGAAGTTGATGCCAGAAGAACGTCTTCAGGACTATGCACGAACTTATAGCCTGACGATGGAACAGTTGAGGGAACAGAAAGAAAAGTACAATGTTGTTACTCATGGCATCAAGACTGTTGCCAAGAATGCTGGAGAAAACGTGATAAAAGCAGTGCCTGGTGGTGCTCCTGTGGTAACGACAATGAATGTCGTTGAGAACGTGAATGGAGTTGCTCCATCATTGCGTCGCTGGTTCTTCTATACATTTGGTCGTGCAAAGGCTATCGACGATGCACTTGCTGAGGATGTGCCAGTGAGCACACTTGATGCAAAAGTGGGTGCAACACGTAAGGTCACTTCTTGGGACCCTAATGAAATGTGTGGACCTGTAGGCTATGGTGAAGAGGGATATATTGGCGAAACCAAGAACTTCAACTACCGCATCCTCTTTGAGAACAAGAAGGAAGCATCAGCTCCTGCTTATCGCATTCGTATAACCGACGTGCTGGATGAGAACATTTTCGATGTTAGCAGCGTACGCTTCGGAACTACCAGTCATGATGGTGATAACTACAACTGGAAGGTGAACCGCAATGGTAACATACTTACATGGGATATTGAAGGAATCGAACTCCCACCTAACATCAATGCTCCAGAGGGTGAAGGCTTTGTTAGCTTCTCTGTTGATTTGAAGCCAGGTTTGGCTGATGGCACGAAAATCAAGAACAAGGCTACCATCATCTTCGACTACAACGAACCTATAGAAACCAACGAGTATCTGAATACGCTCGACCTCGTGGCTCCTACTTCTCGTATTCGTGACGTATCTGTCAATGGTAATGTGATGACTGTCACAGCACGAGGAAAGGATAGTGGCTCTGGTGTAGGTTTATACCGATACTATTATTCTACAAATGGTCAAGACTTCATCCTCTACACGGAGAGCAATTCTGAAGAATTTGAGTTCCCTATCGAAGCGGGTAAGAAAGCTGATGACTACAGCTTCTACATTGTGGCTGTTGATAATGTAGGCAATGAACAGTTGGTTGAACCTGAACACTGGAACGTACTGACTGGCATAGAAACTATTTCAACAACAGGCAATAGCGATGGTTGGATGGTTACTCGTCTTGATGGTCGTGTGGTGGCTTCTGGCAAGGGCACACCATTGCTGAATCTGCCTTCAGGCATCTACATCGTTCGACAAGGCAACCAAGCTCGGAAGGTTGTAGTGAAATAAGCAGATATAATTGTAATCAAATAAGTTCAAATAATACCTTTCTTTAATTATTTTTTGGCTTCCTCTCTTGCTGTGATGGCGGAGAGGAAGCTGCTTTTTGGCTTTCTATGATAGATGCTTACCCTCCCCACTTATTATTGATAGAGCGCTTTTTCACGCATGTCGTTTGTGTGCCCTTCTGTCCATTTAGCGGACAGCAAGAATCAGTAATGATAAAAAAAACGCCCACTTGCAAGGGGTGCAAGTGAGCGGGCTATAAAAGCAAATGATGAGTAGTTGGGTTGATATCGGATAATGTGTTGTAATCCTTTTCGTAGAGAAGAATGTCTTAGAAACCTTATCTTCTTCTGGACCTTTTTCTTGTCGTTGCTTTTCGGCTACTGCTTCTGCTACTTGACTTGACAGTAGTCTTTGACTTTGTGTTTGCTTGAGCAATTTCAGCTGTGGTTTGACGCTGTTCTGCCTCCATGCGATGGGTAGTGCTTGCCACTGCACGGGATCCACCATAAGCTTGTCTTGTTGTGAAGAAGTCGCTCACAATATCTTGGTGTTCAAAGTCGAACATCTGTGCAGGGTTGATAGCCGTACCAGCCAAGCGAGTTTCGAAATGAAGGTGAGAACCCGTTGAACGTCCTGTGTTGCCACCGAGACCGATTGGTTCGCCTGCTTTCACGATTTGGTCTTCAGAAACGATCTGTTTGCTCAAGTGACCATAGAGTGTTTCAAGACCGTTTGGATGACGAATCACGATGTATTTTCCATATCCACGTCTGTCACCCTCGTTTTTCACCACACGCACTTTGCCATCGAATGCAGCATAAATCGTATCACCGATATAGACTTTCACGTCGATGCCTGCATGTTGGCGTCCCCATCGAGGACCATAATTGGACGTTACTTTACGACTTGTAGTTGGCATAGCGAAACCGCGAAGGTCAATGCGCATGTTGGCAGGAGCGTAACCTGAAACATTCCAAACTCCGCCGTTGTCCCAGTCGGCATAAATATCGGCTGCGGGGTTTGCAAGGTTGACGGTTGATAAAGTACTACCAATTTTCACATTGTGAACATCTTTCATTCGTCGGTCGGCTGGTGCCTGTCTTGCTATGAGGTCCTGAGCAATTGAGCTTGTGGCCACAAAGGAGAACAAGACAACTCCGAGTGTTCGTTTGATTGTTGTAAGTTTCAAAATAAAAGGTGTTTTTGATATAATGAATAAAAATAAACTATTAAAATCTTCCTCTTTTAAGTTCTGGTTTTCGGATGTTTGTGTTTAGTTAGAAAAATAAACTCATTCAATACAAAACTTTAACCTCTAAACCTAAAACTTGTCATCCTTTCTTTCTTTCAGTAGGTGGATGTGTCGGTAAGCTGAACAATTTGTTCTAAGCTTTGCTGGGTGGATAGTCTTCGTTTTTGGATGCTGGATGGAAGAAGCATCCACGAAACCAAGACTTATTTAGTATTCGTCGTTAGCGTAAAGGAACTGGAATGGAGCTTGGTTGTAGTCGAAGATTTCTTCTGGCTTGAAGAAACGGTTCAGTTCGACAACTGCATTCTCAGGAGAGTCGGAGGTGTGGATGATGTTTTCTTGGAAACTCATACCGAAGTCACCGCGGATGGTGCCTGGAGCTGCTTTGCGCGCATTCGTTGAACCCGTCATAGCACGAACTGTTTCTACAGCATCCACTCCTTCATAGCAGCAGCAAATCACAGGTGCAGCCATCATGGAGTTTTTGATGCGCTGGAAGAAAGGCTTTGAAGCCAAGTGAGCATAATGTTGATCGAGCAGTTCGTCGGTGAGTTGCATCATTTTCATGCCTGCAAGTCTGAGTCCCTTACGCTCAAAACGTGCTGTTACTTGACCAACAATTGCACGCTGAACTGCGCAAGGTTTTAAAATAACGAGAGTTTTCTCCATTGATTTTTTGGGTCGTTATAATGTTTTCGTTTGCAAAAATACGGAAAAAACTTGGTTTTTCCAAAGAAACGTTGTGTGATTTAGTTTTTCTTCACAATTCGCCGCGAAAAACATGACGTATCACAAGAAATGTTTATGTTTTTTGTAAATTCGTCATGTCTTTGCAAAGTCGAGTTTGCAATGTGTGCTCGCAAACAATTTGCGAAAAAGGTGAAATAAAACAAGCTTAATTGGCGTTTGCGATGGTGTTAGCTTTTTCCATTCGGATGGCATACTAAAGCCAAATCCATTATTTCTCGTCAAGAATCGTTTTCACCTCGTTTTCCACTTTTGTGAGTTTTTCCTTGCAGAAGTTCACGAGTTCTTTGGCTTCTTTCAGATTGTCGGTAAGGGAGTCGATGTCCATTTCTCCACTTTCTATTTTTGCCACGATTTCTTCAAGGCGCTGCATGGCTTGCGTGTAGTTGAGTTTTTTGTCCATCTTATCAGTTTAAATCTATTTCCTTATTAATTTGTTTTATGAGTCGATTGAGATAGAGGTGATTTCACCATCTGTCAGGGTGGTTTTGAGAAGGTCGCCTGGCTTCACCTGCTTGGCACTGGTGATGGCTTTTCCGTTGATGCGTGTGATACTAAAACCAAGTCGGAGCAGACGTTTTGGATTGGCACCATTGATTTGCGTTTCTGCTATGTCAAGAGAGTGATGAGCCGCGGTAAGTAGTTTGTCGGTGGAAAGTCGAAGTCGCTGTTCAATAATATCGATACGAGACTGACGCTGAGTAAGTTGTGAACGGATGGCGGTCACAACCCGTGTCAACTGTTGGAGCATTTTTGCTTCCTCCATCGTCTTTCTCACGTTGAAAAGTGATGGGATACGGGATGCCATGCGTTCCAAACGCGATTGTTCAGTTTGGAGTTTGAAGTTGACGAATTGAACGATGGTGCTTGCCATTTCCTCAATGTGGTTGAGTTGGTTCAACTGGTGCTGAATGATGAATTCGGCAGCTGCCGTTGGGGTTTTCACACGTGTATGCGACACGAGGTCGATAACGGTGTCGTCCTTCTCATGCCCAATACCTGTAATAATAGGAAGAGGAAACTGAGCCACATTTTCCGCCAAAAGAAGAGTGTCGAATCCTGTGAGGTCGGCGGCAGCTCCACCGCCACGGATAATCACCACGGCATCCCATCGTTCCATCTCGTTGGCAATAGCGTTGAGCGCGTTGATGATGCTCTGTTCCACTTGTGTTCCTTGCATCACAGCAGGGAAAAGTTGAGTGTGGAATGCCAAGCCATGCGGGTTGTTTTGCAACTGGTTACAGAAGTCTTGGTAGCCCGCCGCTGTGGCAGCTGAAATCACGGCAATACGCTGTAAGAGAGTCGGTAGTTCGATTTCCTTGTTCATCTCATAGACACCTTCTTCTTGCAGTTGCTTGATGATTTCCTGACGACGTTTGGCAATGTCGCCGAGGGTGAAACGAGGGTCTATGTCGATGATGTTGAGCGAGTAGCCGTATGCTTCATGGAAAGTGACTTCCACCTCCACCAACACTTCCATGCCTGCCGAAAGACACTGGCCTGTGGTTTGTTCAAAATACGGACGCATAATTGCCCATTTGCTTGCCCAAATCTGTCCGCGTGCCTTGGCGATGATACTGTTGTTCTTTTTCGCCTTTTGCACAAATTCCACAAAGCAGTGTCCTCGGTTTTCCTTCACTTCGCTCAGTTCGGCTTGGAGCCAATAAGTCTCGCTGAGATTGATTTCGAGAACTTTTCGAACAAAGTTATTGAGTTCGTAAAGGGTGAGATGTTCCATGTGAGATGTTTCTAAAAGGTCAAAGGTCAAAAGTCAAAGGCTTGCCGTCCAGCCCCTCCGACTCCCCCAAAGGGGAGTGTAGCCAATGCCAAAGCTAATGCCAAATTGGCTCAGACCTGTTGAGTGGTATCAAGCCTTCATTAAGGCTTTTTTATGGTGAAAGCGTTCGTGAATGTCCAGCAAGTAAATGTTGTCTAATGTATATTCTGGATCTAGAATGTCTTCTTCCACCTCCTTGTAATTACTATTATTGATAAAGAATGTATCAACATATCCCGTGTCGAAGAGAGCACGAATCTCTTTCAGTAGTTCCTTGGCTTGGATTTCAGTCAGTTCATGAATTATATCTCCCAATAGCTCACTGTCGAAAAATTGTGGATTTGGTAATTTCTCAAAGACGAATTGGATGATTTCGCGAAACCATTCGATGACCTCGTCACGTCGCTTAGGTTGGTAATTGGCAATTTGTGTCACCGCTGAAAGTACACACGATTTGCTTAATGAGTAAAGTCCTTCTTCTTTGGCAAATGCCATGAGCTTGTCCAGCTTGTGCTGCCCCAGTTTGTAGATGGTTGCGACGGAAGTGTCGTCTCCACCATCACAAATGTGGTAGTCACAAAACTTTGGTGACTGTCGCAGCACTTCCAAAACCACATCGAGGCTGCTGTCCTCGTTGCCCACTTCTGCCAGAAGCATCATGCTGGTTCCTATCACGCCGTTGAAATCCTCTGAATCTTCGTTTGGGAGATGGTCGCATGTCAACCCTGTGTAATAAAGAATGAGGTTCTCCAAGTCGCGTCGCAGGCTGTCGTGCGGCAAAGCCAAGATGCGGTCTATCAGATTGTCATCGGGGGCAATGGCATTCTTTGGATCACATAGTTCAGGCACTATCCACTGATTCTCCACATTCAGCACCTGAGGGTATTGAGGGTGCTGATAAGTGTATTGAGTTTCTATCAGGGTATATGGTTCGTCGTCATCCTCTTCTTCGTCAAAATCATCCAAGTCGTCAAAATCATCCAATTCGTCAATCAAAACATCGAAGTTGTCGCCTAAGTTCGCTTTCATGAAAGGCAGATAACGGCTTGCTTCGAGTTTGTTCTTGGCAACCAGAAAATGTTTTCCGTTTCGTCCAAATTCGTATTCTATCAATGGCACCTCGTCCGTTTCCTCTTCCAACATGTATTGCGTGAGGTCAAAACTCTTGTCGGGTTGGATGCCAGCCACTATTGCAAAGTTTATAGCACCATAAATCCAGTTGTGTGCTTCTTCGTAGCTGCATTCTTGGATATTCTCATTGCGCATGAGGTCGATGTATTTTTCAAATTCATATTCATCCAAGTGTAGTCGATAGAATGATTCTCTAACTCCCACACAATAAATATCAACCAAAAAGAATGCAGCACTTACTTTTCCTGTTTTATGCAAGCGACTAACCACCACATGTCCTATACCGTAAGCTGTGATGTCGCGTGAAACAAAGCATTTGCCGATTTCCAGTCCTCTGGCCTTTTCCTTCAAGAAACTCTCGGGAGATAAAGGTTGTTGCGTTTGATTAGTCTCTTTCGATTTCTTCTCTTCCATAATAACACTTGTTTTGTTGCTCACAAAGGTACGGCTTTTTCCAACAATGAACAAAAATAGAAGGATGTAAAAACTGCGTTTGAAAGAAAAAGACTATCTAAGAACAGATTTATTTAGTACCTTCCTTAAACCTTTCATGCATTCATACATTCATATAAGAACAACTCCTTTTTTATTAACACACATTTAAACTAACATGAAGAAGTTTTATTTAGGAGCACTTTTCGTGCTTGCCATCGCCACGGTTCATGCGCAACCAGGTGGCGGAATGTTTGGTGGAATGCCAAAAATCGATGTGACATTTAATGAGTATGTAGCAGCACCTGAAGGTTTCGACAAGGAAACTGCGGGCATCGAACGTGGTACCATCGTGGAGACGGAATACCAGTCGAAGACTGTGGGCACCACACGCAAGGTGACTATTTATCTGCCACCTAAGTACGACAAATCAAAGAAATATCCAGTCCTCTACTTGCTTCACGGCATCGGTGGCGACCACAAGGAATGGATGCAGGGAGTGCCAAACATTATCATGGACAACCTTTATGCCAAAGGCAAGGCAAAACCCATGATTATCGTCATGCCTAATGGACGTGCGCTGCCTAACGACAAGCCTGAAGGCAATATCTATGGTCCTGAAATGGTGAAAGGATTTGAGATTTTCGAGCGTGACCTCATCGACGACCTCATCCCATTCATTCAAGGCAAATACAGCACCTACACCGACCAAGCACACCGTGCCATCGCAGGTCTCTCCATGGGTGGCGGCCAGTCCCTCAACTTTGGTCTTGGCAACCTCGACAAGTTTGCGTACGTGGGCGGATTCTCCTCTGCGCCTAACACCAAGCAGCCAGAGCAACTCATTCCCGACATGGCAGCGATGAAAAAAGCCAACAAACTCCTCTGGATGGTATGCGGAAGTAAGGACGGACTCATGTTCAACAGTTCACGCCTCAAGGCGTTCTGCGACAAGAACGAAATCCCTTGCACCCTCATCCAGTATCCTGATGGTCAGCACGACTTCGTTGTCTGGAAGTACGGACTCTACAACTTCGCACAACTCATCTTCTAAATCTCAGCATTCATTATCATCATCACAAGGCTCACGAACCGACGTATCCCGTCTCGTGAGCCTTGTTTCTTATTTTTTGCCATCTCTTTCTGAATAAGCCTCCCCTCGGGGAGGTTTGGAGGGGACTTTTTGTTTTTACTAACCCTTTTCTTTGATTTTACAGAACCATTCGTTTGATTTTACAGACCTTTTCCTTTGATTTTACTGAAATGCCGAGCTCTCAACAAAATGATAGCGAACCTTCGCCATCGCAACGCCGAAGGCTCGCCAAGTCGATGACGAACCTTCGGCAACTAGTTGAATCCAAAGGAACGGTTCAGTATATCCACAAATGCGCTTTAGATAATCCCCTAAATCACTTCAGTAAATCCCCTAAAGCGTTTCATCAAAAGCATCAAAAAATCTTATGGCGAGAAAATATTGAGAGAATCTGATGGATAGTATTTGAAAATAATGTATATTTGCAGAAATGTATCGATTATATATAATGATTGTCGTAAAACTATTCAATGATGGATTATAGTATTAGGGATAAGATGGAGTGGGTGATTGTTTTCATTTGTGAGTTCGGCAAGAAGCATGGCTTGACAATGAAACAAGCATTCAATTATCTAAGTCGTTTCAAAGGAATTGATTTCATCGATCGCCATTATGATTATGTGCATACCCAGTCTTTTTCTTCAATGGTAGCCGACATAACAGAATATTGCCATAGGAAAGGAGGAGCTTTGGTATGATACTTTATCATGGCACCAATGTGGAGTTTGATGTGATTGACCTAACGAAATCAAAGCCTAATAAGGATTTTGGTCGTGGCTTTTATCTTTCTGACAATTACGAGCAAGCTTTGAATATGGCAAAAACAAAAGTAGAGCAGTTCGAAGTCGGTTTGCCTATTGTGATGAAATATGAGGTGGATGACAATGTGTTCCAAACATTTCGAGTTCTTCAGTTTAAGGAATACACTAAAGAATGGGCTCAATTCATTTTGCAAAATCGAAACAATTCAACTCAACAGCTGGTTCACGACTACGATATAGTTATTGGTCCGATTGCTAACGACCGTGTTGGAGTTCAACTGTGGAGATACAACAGCCATTCTATTGATTTAGATACACTTGTGAAGAATCTTCGTTACATGCATGGTATAACGATTCAATATTTTTTCGGTACAGAACGAGCAATTCAACAATTGAAAAGAATATGAGTGAAAAAGATTTGATGATAGCTGATATGGTGAAAGACCTTGCAATTTTGCTAATGGAGCAAAATCATGAATTGACGATGGAACAATCACTTGCCACTGTATTCAATTCGGACACTTATCAGAAAATCTTGAATGAAAAGACAACGTTATATTACCAATCACCTCGTTATGTCTTTTCCTTCCTTGATAACGAACTGAAAAGCGGAAGGATGCAATAAGCTTTGTAAAAGGATGACAAAAAGCATCGTCAAATCTGTCACAGGGCAGATTGACGATGCTTTTGTCAGTGTATAGTCTACAAAAAACTATTTCCCAAAGTCGGGGATTCCGTAGCCAAAGACGTTGTTGGGATGCTCTACGTTGTTGCCACGCTGACAGAGGGATGGGAACGGCTGGTTACTTCTTCTTGTCTTCCCACTCCTCCCAATTTGTTTCAGCGAGATATTGAGTAATTTGCTGATGGAGAGTTGGAAGTTCGTTGGTAACAACATCCCATACGACTTGGTTGTCAATTTGGAAGTATTCGTGAACGATGTAATTACGCATTCCCTTTACCATCTTCCAAGGAGTTTCGGGATGAGTGGCTTGAAACTCTGCTGTAAGCATGTTAGCGGCTTCACCCATCATTTCGATGTTCTTCACAACAGCATAATACATCATGTCGTCGGTAAGCAGGTCTTCGTAAGTCTTATCTTTTGTGTACCGAACGACGCGATTGATAGCTGCAAGGATGTGCTCCAAACGTTCTCTATCTCTAAGCTGTTCTCTCATAAATCAGTTGTCTGTCACGTTCAACACTTTTGCGAGCAAAAGGGGAAAGGGATGGCTCGGTCACTAAATCCACGTTACGGTTCAAGAGTTCCTTCAGGTCTTCGTACATACCAAAGAACTTTAAGCCGACGGGCTGAGAGTGATCGAGCACGACGAGAATGTCCACATCGCTGTCGGGTGTTTCTTCTCCACGAGCGAATGAACCAAAGAGCCATGCTTTCAAGACGGGTTGTGTCTTGAAGTAGTTGGCAAGAGTTTTTTTCATTGCTTGTGTGTTCATTATCAGACAGTTTTTGGGGTTGATGTGGCAAAGATATAACAAATTTCAGAATATACCTCTTTTTCTTTCAAAAAAGTGAAGTGGCATACTATTCTCTGTTTATTTCCCAAAGTCTGGGATGCCGTAGCCAAAGACGTTGTTAGGGTGTTCTACGTTGTTGCCACGCTGACGGATTTCCTCCATGATTTGGTGGGCTGTTTTCTTAGGGTTGGCTTGCCAATAGCACGCCACCATACCGCAAAGGATTGGGGAGGCGAAGCTGGTTCCGTTGGCGTGGGTGATGGTGCCATCTACGTTCATCACGGTGCAATATTCACCTTGAGACATCACATCGGGTTTGATGCGTCCATCGGACGAATTGCCCAAGGATGAGAAGAGCGTATTGACACCCGATGGGGTGACAGCACCCACTGTGAGCACATCTTTTGCATCGGCAGGAACACTGATGAGTTTCCATGCCTTGGATGCTTCGTTGCCTGCTGAGTTGCAAAGAATCATGCCCTTGCTTGCCATCATGGAAGCCGAGTTGGAGGAAATGTGCTGATGACCGTCCATTTCCCAATACTTCACGTTGTCTTCCTTGCGGTCGAGAATGGAATAGCCAAGCGAGGTGTTGACAACGTCAGCGCCTACGCTATCGGCAAACTCAATGGCTGCTGCCCAGTTGTCTTCCTCCACAATCTGTTCCGAACCACCATCTTCACTGCGCAGAAGCCAGTAGGATGCTTCGGGAGCTGTGCCGACAAAGAGGTTTGGCGAATTGGTTGCCATGCAAGAAAGCACCATCATGCCGTGTGACTCGTTTTCATACACATTGCCACCTGGAGTCACAAAATCTTTTGTTCCGAGAATGTTCACATCCTTTAGCATTGGGATGATGTCGGCATTGTAAAAACCTCCGTCGATGACGGCGATGGTCATGCCTTTGCCACGATAGCCTTTCTCGTGGAGTGGGGCACCGTTGATTTGTTCGATTTGTCGATTTGCCAAACCATACACATTGTGGATGGAGTCATATTGAGAATATCGATTCGAAATAGGCATTGGCGTGTAGCGAGGAACGGAGTCGTTGACGATGCGTGAAAAACGATTGATGCCACTCTTCATCTCTGGCTTCGTATAAATAGCTACGCGCTTGGTGGTGGTCACAAACTTGAATGCTGCAATCTGGTCAATCAGCGTGGTGTCGGTTGTTTGTACCAACACGGTGTTGTTCCACTTACTGGTGGAAAGAATGGTCACACCCGTAGCTTGAATATCGTTCAGATAGACTTGGCTCACAGGCAAGTCGGTTTTATTCACTTTTAGCTTCTGCTTGCGGCGACGCTCAATGGATTTCTGAGAAAGAAACTTTTCGGGATGCTTCACAGAGAATGCAGTTCCTTTCTTGTCTTTCAGGCAGATGCGATATTTGTAAATAGGAGTGAACTCTTGTTCTTCCTGTGCATGGGTTGATGCAACCGCTGATAGCACAAGCAATGTGGAAAGAAAAAACTTTTTCATATAATAGTTGGTTTTTTGCCCTCGAGGGCATATTTGAATGTTTCGAAAGATGTTTCAAGATAAGAGAGTTCGTAAGGCTCTATTTTCAGCGACAACTGATTTTGGATTTCGTTCAGACCGAAATAGGCACGCAGGATGGCAGCCATGTTGAACGACATGTCGTCTCCTTTCTTCAGCACATATCGACAAGTGCGTAGCGCCAGTTCCCGATGGTCTGGTATGTGTTGGAGTGTGCGAAAGATGTGATAATAGGAGAGGGGAGTGGTCGTTTGAATCAGTACAGCCACTTGTTTTCTCTCGTCGTCGAAATGGAAGAGCTCAAACAGTCCCAATACCTGCTCTTCGCTGACAAGTTTTGGCACAGCCATACTGATGATTTTCTGGACTTGGGATTCATTGACGACGGTCGCTAATTGCTGCGCTCCCTCGTTGTGGTAGGAGAGCGTTCCGTCTTTTGACAAATGCTCGATGGCAAGGATGCCTGAGATGAAAGCTTGAGGCTTATATATAATAAGGTGGTAGAGTGCTTCCCAGAAATCATCGTTTTTCAGTTGTGGAAGCACAGATTCACGCACATAACTTTCGCACCGTCGGAATTGTGAATTCGACAGTGCGTTGAGCAAATGTGGGAGGCGGTCCCATTGCTTTTGCTCAATGGCTTGGCTAAAAGCCCCCCTCCAGCTCCCCCGAGGGGGAGGGAAGGTTTGACTTTGTCGAGCTGAAGGTTCTAGTTTCAAATTAAAACTAAAAATTAAAAATTAAAAAAAATGGCGTTGGCATTAGCTTTGGCGTTGGCTAACCATCCGGATGGTTTTTCTCCTCCCCTCGGGGAGGCTGGGAGGGGGCTTTCCATTCTTGATTATCTTGTCAGAGAGAACTTGACGGAGATACCAAAGTCGGCTGTGGTTGTTGGGTAAGAAGACGTGGAGACGAGCGGCACATTCTTTTGCCAGTCCATATAGGCACTCATGGTGAGCAGGCGGGAGAAAGTGTAGTCGGCAGCCATTGCCAACTTGTAGGCAGTCGTTCCTGTCGTTGCTGTGGTAATCAACGTTTGAATGTTGCGGTTCAAGGCGTTCTGCATACGATAGGAGAAGTCGGCACGCAAGTTGAGGTCGTGGCTCACGGTTCGAGCTTTGCTTGATGTAGAACTGCTCGTGCTCGTGTTGCTTGACTTCGAATCGTTCTCCTTGCTATTCTTGCTGTTCTTGCCTTTCTTGCTTTTTTTCTTCTTAGCCTTGTCTGGATTCTGGATGTTCTTGGCACCAAAGATGTTGATATCCTTAATCTTGAAACCGAATCCTACAGTGATGTCGTCGGAGAAGTTTTCGGTGAGCGATACCGATGTCATGGAAAGGTTGAGCACACGTGTCTTCTTGAATTCCATCTTCGCGGTCAGTCCGTTGTTGAAGGTCATATCCACACCGATGAGTGGTGAGAACTGCTCGTTGATGCTCACGGTTGATACGTTGTACATGCTACTTGGCACAGGGTTGCCCGTGGTGACATCTTTCACGAAACCGAGGTCGCCCATGTATTCCATCCATGATTTAAAGGTGTTGTAAGAACCCACGGAATAGACGCTCTTGTATGCATGGTTGATGTTGAAGCTCTTGAAGCGGTCGGCGAACCAAGGCAGTTTCGACAATCCACTATAAGTAATCTTCCAGTTTGGCAGCATCTTTGACAATGCAGGGAAGATGGACAGAGCTTGCTTGGAAACGTCGGAACCTGTGTAAGCAGAGAGGAAAGCAGGAATCAGCACATCGGCTGAGTAAGGTTCCACACCGCCATTCTCTTTGTTGTAAGGTTTTCCTTCCAATGGACCTGAACCTGTTGGATAGGTCGTTTCAGCATATTTTGCTTCCATGCGTTCTTGAACAAGAGAAATGTTATCTACAAACTTGCGGAACGTCTCGGAATAGTAGTCGTTGTTGATGTTGCCTGAGCTCTTGAATGCTGTCTTGGCTGTGATGACAGTCATTTCGAAGCTACCGCTTTGTGTGGTTGGCATTCCTTGATACATGAACTGCACGCTGCGTGTCTTGTTCCTTCTTTGGGATGCGTTGAGGTCAATCTTCAGGTCGCGGACTGGTTCAAGAGTCATGCGCAGCTGAAGGTCTTCCATGGCAGCAGTGGTGGCAGGAGTGGTGATGGTGGAGTCGTTCTGCATGAGCCAACCATTCCTTGCCGCCTTCTCGATGTAGCTGTTGCCAATGGCACCGAATGCAAAGTCGAGACCTGGCGATAGGATGCCGTTCAAACGTTTCTGACCAAAGGCATCGCCAATTTCTGTGGAGAAGCCTGGAAGAGTCATGGCGTAAGTGTTACGGTATGACAAGCTGGCATTGCGTATCATCATCAAACCACGTGCAACCACTTGCGCTGGCTTATACCAACCCTTTTCCTCCAGCTTTGGTTTTGCTGTGACGAACACTTCCACCGTCGTGGAGTCGTGATTCTTAATCTTGATGGTATTGGCATCTACCTTCTTGTATTTCAGGTCGTAGGTCTTGCCTTCCTTTGTCTTGGCACGAACCACAATTCGCTTGGAGTTCTGTCCGTGTTTCAGTTCCACGTCGGCAGAGTCGTTCAGAGCCACTTCCTTCGTGAATCCCTTGTTCTTCTTTTCGTCAGCCTTAGCATTCTTGGCGTTTTTAGCATCCTTCGTGTCTTTAGCGTCCTTAGCATCTTTAGCATCCTTGCTGTCCTTGGCATTCTTCGCATTTTTGGAAGTGGTGCTATTGGTCTTTGCTTTGGTGGAGCGTGAATTGCCCGAGAAGCGCTTGTTGGCTTCGTCCAAGAATTTCGATTTCTTATAAAGGGTTTCGAAATTGATTTTGCCGTTCACACTGATGTTTCGTGTGCTGACAGCGGTGTGACCGAGCGACTTTCCGTTTTCCAGTTCTGTTCCTCGTGTCCATCCGTATGTGGAGTTGTAAGAACCATCAGCACTGAGCCAGTCGAGAGCAGGAATCTTGTTGAGTGGCACTTGATAGCTGGCGCTAAACTTAGAGTCGTAAGTCAAAGGACGCCCCAACCTCATCAAGCTGTGGCGCACAGAGTCTTTCCATGCTGAGTATTCATCAGGATAGAGGTCCTTGTTAATTACCACGTATGGCTCCTCAATCTCTGCATGAGTAGCGGAAGTGTAAGTGAGTTTCAGAGCTTTGAAAATATCCCATCGGATGGAGAGGTCACGGTTCCAAAGGAATTGCTCGGAGAAGGTGACAGGCAACTTCGAGCCAGCATCGATGTCGCGCTCTTGCAGTTCGTGGTAAGTGCGCATGAGGTCCGTATTGAACGAGAAGCTCTGAGGCAGATAGTTGAGGTTCTGCGCCTTGATGATGTCGAGCCATTTCGACTTTCCTTTCATCTTCTTGAAAGGTTCCCAAGTCTTGTATTTTGGAGAATAGTTGTAGGAGAAGTTTCCTTTCCAGTTCTCATCATTGTCATAAACGACGGTCTCTCCTTCCTTGTAGCGCTTGCTGTGGGAGTAGCTCAAGGAGAAGTTTGCAGGGTCGAATGGCATTGGTTTGCGACTCTGGTAGTTCGATTTCCAGTTGGAGAGCGAGAAGTTCTTGTTCTTCGTCAGTGTTTCTGTAATGGATCTGAGGGAGTCGCGGGCACTACCTTCCAATTCGTCGAGTGCGTCCTTCAGAAGCATATCTGTGTCGAAAGGATTGTACTTAGGAGAGATTCTCTGATAACTGTAGGAGTAGTAGAGCGGCATGTGCATCTTCCACTTCACTGGGAACAGTTTTCCTAACTCGAAGTTGGTGGTGATACTCCATTCGTATTGATTCTTGTCGCTACGTTGGGAAACACCTTGCTCGAGTCCACCAAATCCAGCCGTTTCCATGTGACCAGAGACGTTCACACTACCCAGGTCGGACAGTTGCACATTCATGTTGCCTTGTGCAGCCCAACCGCCTTCGTTGTTGTAACCCTGCATACGAAGCTCGTTCACCCACACTTCTACGGAGTTGGTGCGACGTCCGTTGTTTCTCACACCAATCATCACAGTCTTGATTTCGCCCAGCGATGGATTACCCATCACGCTAATCTTGTTGTTTGGACGGCTTTCGTCGTACATGGAGAAGAGCTTGGTGTAGCTTGCTTCGCCACTCAAACGTGCCTTGTTGCGCTCATGCTTGATGTCGGTCAGAGTCTCGAAGTCGATATCAATCATGTTCTCTACAGGCCAAACAGCCTCACAACCTTGAGTCGTGTAGGTGTCGTATCTACCTTCTGGCGTGATCTTCAGTGGCACTTCGTATTCGTAGTAATTGCTCTTGTTATCAGAACCTAAACGGAGGAATGCGCTCATCTGGAAGTCTTCCAGACTCTTATCGCTTTCGAGAGCATTGGCGTGGATGAACATTTGCAAATGCTTGTACTTGCGGAGGTCGAGGTTCATGGTCTTATACACACCACGTGCATCGCCCGAAGAGAGGTTCTCAACGATAATGGAGAGGGCTTGTTCGTTTTCCTGAGTGATTTGCGACTGGCTTGGGTCTGTCACACGACTGATGCCTGGAGGCAACACGTAGTTGACTGGAGTCTTGTCGTTGTTTTCCTCAATATTCACAGCAGCTGTGTGGACCGTTCCCGACACACTTGGCTTCTCTCCCGTGAAGAGTGGCTGCGTGTAGTTGCGCCATTCACTACGCACGAGGTCGAGACTGGCAAAGCGCATGATGATTGGCTGTTCGAAATTCGTGAGATACATACGCATGAAGCGAATGCTCGAGAAGTCGTTGATGGAGCCCTCTTTCTTTTCGTATCCATCCACAGGAATGCGGAACTGATACCAAGTCGCTTCTTCCGTTTTGTCGTTACGCAGTTTCACATTGGTCTTGCGTGAGTCAACAATGAAGTTCTGACCCACCACGAGGTCTTCTGGACGAATAGATACTTTGTATTGGAAGAAGTTCTCATATTCGTTCATGGTGTAGTCTTGGTTCACGTCTTCCACATCAGGAGTGGTCTTGTAGGCGGTGGAATAGCTTTCGCCACTCTCGCTGGAGTTTGGAGAGTTGCCTTCCACACCATTGATACGCTTATAGCGATCCAGAATGGATGTCTCTTTGGCATCGTAGTCGGAACCACGGAAATAATGGTAGTCGTCGCCAGCAGGGTCGTTATAGATGGAGTCATAAACGTCCTGATCAACTTTTCCTTGAAGGGAAGCAAGATAGTCGGAATAGATGCCATAGTTGCGCTCGTCAGCATCTGCCAAACCGTTGAAACCAATATCCTGCTTCTGGCGTGCACCGCTTTCTGTGGAGAAGGAATAAACCACACTCTTCGCATTTGGCACGCGTCCCCAAGTGGTCTCAAAATAGTTGGTGCCATTCACTGGCATACCACTCTCGTAGAATTTCTTACCATCCTTCAAGATGTCTTCGCTCACGTCACCGAGGTTGATGTAGAAATCACCACCATAGTTGCCGGCTTTGTCACGAGTGTAGATGAATGGGTCGAGCAGCCAGAATTCGATGTATTGCACGTTGGCTGTCTCAAAATCGCTGGTATCGAGCTTTCGCATCATTCCACCCCAACGCTTCGATGGGTTGTTGAGGCGTCCGCGATTATCCACATCGGTGTCGAGGTTATAAGGACCACGCTCGTTTGGATAGTAAGCAAGGTTGAGAACAGGCAGAGTGTTGCTTTCTCCCTGGTTCACATCCTTGTTTGGATATACTTCACGAACAAACACCTCTCTCACATAATGGTTGGAGAGTTGGTCGAGGTCGCCCTTGATGTGTCCTGGGGTAAGCGACGAACTACGGCGAGTGAAGAGAGGGTCGATATTGTACCAAGCAAGGAGAGAACGGTTGTAGCCGTACATCTTATCGTTGCTGAGGTTGCCATATTGCAAGTTGGATGGAGTGGAGGCGAGAGCCCACGACTGAGGACTGCTCACGTCGATGCCGCTCTTGGTGGATTCGAAGTCGTCAATGTATGATGCATTGCCTTGCACACCTTTGGCTTCGCCTGCAATGAGTTGTGCCACTTCGGCTGAGAGGGAAATGCTCGAAGGCTGGCTCACGTCGATAAGCGGAATCTTGTCGAGCATATTGGTGAGCCATTGCGACTGCTGTTTCCAGTTGAGGTTCAATCCCCAAATCATGTTGTTCAGAGGTTCGTTACCCATACCCACCTTCGTGGTGAGTGCCTTTTCCTTGAGTTTCATGAACGTACCGCCCAACTGGAAGTTCTTCGTGAAGTCGTAAGTCCAGTTCACACCAATCATCGTCTTTCGCATGGTGCTGTATTCCGATGTGCTTTCCACGCTCGCCCTGATGTCTGTGTTGGCATCGAGGATGCTCTGGTTGAGAATCGTCACTTTACCGAGCGTGTAGTCCACCTCGTAATCAGTGCCTTCGGTGAGGGTGACACCACCCGCAGTGACAACCACCGAACCTTGTGGGATGTTCATTGAACCGAGGTCGATTTCGCTTCCGCTCGAACCTTTGTATTCTCCCACCAAGGAGAATTTGTTCTTTTCCGAAATTTGTTTTGCCACGACCTTGGTCGAGTCGTACAGTGCATCGTAGCAATACTTATCGGCAATGGCATCATTACCAATCTTTTGTCGTAACCAGTCGCCAAATGGTTCCACTACAGGGAAGATGATGCGACCCTGACTCGGCTGAACCGTGTAGTTTTCGATGTAGTCGAATTTACCGTTTGGATTCGTCTTGTTGTTATCGTCCAAACGGTCTAAGTTCATCATTTTCAGCAGGGTAGTCTGTTTCCAAGGCTCTTCAGGCAGATAGTTGAGGCTCACACCTGTGGTGTCGCTCAGATATTTCACGTCGAGCTTGAATTTATCTTTCTGCATGGACTGTGCCCTGAGTGAATACACGTTCTTCATCATCAGGTCCCAGTTTCCCATCTTTGGCGAGTTGTTCGTGTTTTTCAACAGTTTCACGAACAATGCCTTGTCGGCATCCTTCACGTCGGCAGAGAACTCACCCACCTGATAGGTTGTTCCATTCGCTGTGTATTCAAAGGCGATGGCAAGCACTTGGTTAGGCTGCATGGTGCTCTTCAGCGACACGTAGCCCAAGTGGCTGTTGAGTGTATATTCTGAAGAACTGAGCAGACGTGCATTTTCAATCTTTTCGTAATCCACGCCACCCTTCATGATGCCATCGAGCACGGTGCTTGTCTGGTCGATGACACGTGCTTCCACATAGTCGGTGAGAAGGTAGTTGTAAAGGTCGTTGGCTCTGTTTTGTGGAAGTTTCGAGCCCGAACTTCTCCATTGCTTGTTACTGATTTTTGTGCCTTCAGCAAGGTCAACAAGACCAATGATGTTTCTTGTGTTTTCAACGTGTCCCGACGTGTTTGTTACCCAGATTTCCACACGGTTGATGGTCACACCGCTCGTGATGGTTGGCAGTGTAGAACATGCTTTGTCATAATTGTCGCGGAAATACTGAGCTAAGAAGAAATGGCGGTTTTCATCGTAGTCGTAGGCTTGGATGTCGAAAGGAGTAAACTGACTTCCGCCTTGTGAACCGACTGTCTTTGAAGTCGATTTCTTCTGACTGACAACGGTTTGCAGATTGAGCTTTCCAAACTGCATGTCGGTGCGGATACCAAACAGTGTGGAGGCACCCGTCACGAGTGAGTTGTTGGATGGAAACGAGATGTTACCTGCTTCAATCAGTTTCACGATTTCGTCCTCCTTGCCTTCGTATTGCAGCTTCAGGTTCTTTGAGTCGAAATCGAAGGTCGCATCCGTGTTGTAGTTGATGTTGAAGTCCATCTTGTCGCCCACCTTGGCATTCATCGAGAGATTGATTTTCTCGTCGAAGTCGAAGCTGGTCACCTTGCGATTACGTTCTGAAAGCGATGGGTTGTCGGTGAACTTGTAGTTGTAGCCGAATTTCAGTTCTGCAGAACCCTGCGACTTGATTTGAACACCGCCTGGACCGAAGATTTTCTCTGCTGGACCAAGGTCAAAGTGCATATTGGTAAAGTCGAACTTCTCCTTACCTTTGCGCACAAACAATGAGTCGTTACGTTCGCGGAAATAGGCATCAAGTTCTTTTCGCTCAGTCCATTTCATGTACTCTGCGGGAGTCATCAACCAAGGAGCGGACAAGAAGTTGTCACCTAATTTTGCACCCACACGAAACATGCCCGTTTTCTCATCGTACTCTCCCGCTTCGGGCTTCAAGTTCTCAGGGTCGCTCAAGTCATACGGATAATCCTTTGGACGATCGCCATGCGGATAATCTGTCTTCTTCACCTTTCGTGCCAGCGAGTCGGGTGGCAGCAGGGGTAATGAAGGATGTGAGTTAGCTTGAAGTGGAGAAGAGTATTTCTCATTCTTCATTCCACTCCCCTCGCCCTTTGAAGAGGGGTTGGGGGTGAGGCTTTCATTCTTCATATCCTCCATTTCGCTCTCTCCTCCCCTCGGGGAGGTTGGGAGGGGGCTTTCAATCCTCCATCCCTCCGTGTCCACCGTCCAGAGGTCGGAAGTCAGCGCAGGAGCAGCGAAGGCAACGAGAGCGATGCCTAACATCAAATAGAGGAGTCTATATTTCAGGTTCTTCAAAATGTAGTTTCTTTTTAATGCTTGATGCGCGCAAATTGCATCTTTTTTATAACGAAAAACGCAGGAACTTATTGCCTTTTTTCCGACTTTTTCCATTAACTTTGCAAGAAATTCGCTTTTTCCTATGGAAATCAATTCCTTTACACTTGCCAACGGCCTTCGATTGCTTCATTCATACGATGCTTCCACGCAAATGGTTTGTCTGAACACGCTCTTCAAAGTGGGGTCGCGTAATGAGTCCCCTGAGCACACAGGATTTGCCCATCTCTTTGAGCATCTCATGTTTGGTGGTTCTGTCAATATTCCCGATTTCGAGATGCCTTTGCAGAATGCTTGTGGAGAGAACAATGCCTATACATCAACCGACTACACCAACTACTATACCATCATTCCTGCACAGAATGTGGAAACCGCCTTTTGGCTCGAAAGCGACCGCATGCTTTCGTTGGCTTTCACCCCACAATCGCTCGAGGTACAGCGCAAGGTGGTGATGGAGGAATTCAAACTCAATTATATCAATCAGCCATACGGCGACATATCCCATATCCTCGCTGCCCTTTCCTACAAGCAACACCCTTATCGTTGGCCTACCATCGGATTGAAACTCAGTCATATAGCCGATGCAACGATGGACGACGTGAAGCAGTTCTTCTATCGTTTCTATCGCCCTTCGAATGCCATCCTTGCCATCACAGGCAACATCTCTTGGGATGATGCCTTGAGGCTCACGGAGAAATGGTACGGAGATATTCCAATGAAAAAGAAAATGAAGAATGAAGAATGTAGAATGAAGAATGAGAGTTACTCATCCCCTGTGCAGAGTAAAATACATTCTTCATTCGGGAGCGAAGCGACCATTCTTCATTCTTCATTTATTACCCCAGAGCCTCCTCAGCTTCGTCAGCGTCGCAAGACAGTGCATCGCAATGTTCCTCATTCCGTTCTTCTCATGGCATTTCATATTCCTGCCCGTATGCATCCCGATTTCCAAGTGTGCGACATGATTAGTGATGTGCTTGCAAATGGCAAGTCGGCACGTTTTTGGAGAGACCTCGTTGATGGAAAGCGTCTTTTCCTTTCTCTTGATGCATACGTTTCAGGACGAATCGACAGTGGACAGCTCATCATTGAAGGTATTCCTGCTGAAGGTGTTGACATGCACGATGCCGAAACCGCCATTTGGGATGAACTCGACCGCCTCCGTCATGAATTAGTGCCTGAGCAAGAAATCCAAAAACTAAAAAACAAGTACGAGGCATCTTCTGCCATGCAATGCACGGAATACACACAGCGTGCCGAACGTCTCGCCTATTTCGAAATGCTCGGTGATGCCACCCTCATCAATCAAGATATCCCTCTCTATTGCAAAACCACTGCCACCGACCTCCGTCGTGTCTCGCGTCAAATCCTCACTCGCAAAAACTCCTCCATCCTCTATTATCTCTCCAAGACTACAGATGGTGCAGAATAAACTCAAACCACAGATTTATCAGATGAACACAGATTTTTTCATAAAAAAACATCGCACTGGCGTGCTGGATTAAATGATTTTTCTGATTATTTTTTAATCATTTTAATCAGATTAATCATTGTTTTTTAAATAAAAAATCTGTGTTCATCAGTGTAATCTGTGGTTCAAAAATAATCCTTGTCATCGTTGTTTAATTTTATCTAATCTGATGTTGCAATCTGTTATAGACTGGCTTTGGACTTACATCCTGATTGGCGTGCTCATAGCATGTGGATTGTGGTTTACATGGAAATGCAAGTTCGTGCAGTTCCGTATGATTCCTGAGATGTTCCGATTGTTGTTAGAATCTCCAAAAGGAAAACATAGCAAGAAGATTTCCTCATTCCAAGCCTTTGCCGTATCCGTAGCAACACGTGTGGGAACGGGCAACTTAGCAGGCGTGGCAACAGCCATTGCTGTTGGTGGACCTGGAGCCGTGTTCTGGATGTGGGTGATTGCACTGATTGGTAGTGCAACCGCATTCGTTGAATCCACGCTCGCTCAACTATACAAGATTCCTCACGACGAGCATTTCATTGGAGGACCTGCCTATTACATCCACAAAGGTTTGCGCGAGGTCCATTTCTCATTTCTATCTTTTCGTTTTTCATTTCGCTTAGGTCGTTGGATGTCCATTCTCTTTGCCATCCTCATAATCATCACTTTCGGTTTGGCATACAACTCCGTGCAGTCGAACACGATTAGTGGAGCACTCGACCGTGCTTTCGGTGTCACTCCACTGACGAGTGGAATCGCCCTCACAGTCATTTCCCTGTTGATTGTCTTTGGAGGCATCCATCGCATAGCCAAGGTGAGTAGCATCATCGTCCCAATCATGGCGATTGGCTATTTCGTTCTTGCGTTTTACGTTGTAGTGACGAATATTCATCTCTTCCCACAAGTGCTGCGCGTCATCGTAGAGAATGCTTTTGGTATGGGACAAGTGATTGGAGGTGGATTAGGTGCTGCGTTGATGAATGGCATCAAACGTGGACTCTTCAGCAACGAGGCAGGCGAGGGTAGTGCACCGAATGTAGCTGCCACAGCAAACGTTTCTCATCCCGTGAAGCAAGGACTGATACAGGCATTGGGCGTATTTACTGATACCCTTTTGGTTTGTTCTTGCACTGCATTCATCATCCTTATTAGTGGACTCTATACCGACCCATCGCTCAATGGCATCAATCTCACCCAAGCAGCATTGCAAAACGAAGTAGGTTCCATAGGTCCCGTTTTCATTGCCATCGCTATTTTCCTTTTTGCCTTCAGCAGTATTATCGGCAATTACTACTATGGAGAAGCCAATGTGCGCTATTTGTCTTTGCGTTCCAAGTTTTCTCCCCGTACATCTCGCATTGCCATGATGGGCTATCGACTCCTCTCGGGAGGTATTTTTGTGATTTTCGGTTCCCTTGCCAGTCTCGAAACCGTTTGGGCGATAGGCGACCTCTGCATGGCTCTCCTCACCGCCTGCAACTTAGTAGCCATCATCCTCTTAGGCAAATATGCCTTCCGCCTTTTGGAAGACTATCGCCATCAACAGCGCAGCGGCATCCGCAATCCCGAATTCCATCGCTCCCAAATGCCCGACATTCAGAACGAACTCGATGCATGGGAATAATTTTGTTTGTTGCAACTGACGAATTGTATTTCGTTCTGAGTCAACATACAGCAAATCGTAAGTATCGACTACCAAATCAGAAGGCTAATAATATTTAAGTCATCTGTAATCTCGGTTGTCGAAACTACAGATTTCACCTTATTGTCTTTATAAGCTTCATTATTCCTAAATCGGTCATTTAATAAACCACCACGTGGCTCAAAACAGAACTAATGAAAACCTCAATTCATTAGAGATTAAGTTTATGTTGTTTGACCATCTGCTGATACTCGCATTGTTTCTTTGTGTATGCCGCTAGTTTGCGTAGAGTATCTGCGGTACCCTTTGTTTGTTTCATTATTACATCATTGTAAATCTGACGGAACTGATTAAACTGTGAATCAGACCAATTCTGACCTATTTCATCTGTCTTATGCTTCAGTTTGTTAAACAATTCTTCAACCTGAAGTGAAGTCTGCTCAAGCTCTCTTGCATATTGCTCTACAAGAGCTATATTTCTCATTGTACTATCTGCTGTCATAATTTATGTGTTTTTGTATTACTATATAATAATTTTTTTAGGCATCAAGTAAGGAGTAAATAACTGTGGACTGCCATCTTCAGGATAATAGTATGCCCGTAGACGCTCTTCTTCCTCACCTAATGTTTCTACGTCAATATCTGTGCTAAATCTCATAGGAACAAGATATTTGTTTTCTGATCGCAAAATAACTTTGTGTTTAAAGAGTGCAACTGTTTGATCTGGATAATCCTCAAATAGTATATTTGTTGGCTTGTCAACCTGGAGAAGAACGTGAACACCTTGTATTGGTCCCTCATCAAGAATATATCTTAATGCTTCCGGATATGTGTGGACAACAAACTGTTCTTCAATATCGTTACTCTGGATGGCGAATTTATCTTTCATCGCCTTTATTTGTTCTTCGAATCCGTCCGTGCTTCCGTCATCATTACAGAAGAAATCCATATTAACAACTCCTGATGAAATATCGAATCCTGTATTAGCAGATATCATTGTTGTATCCATTGAAACAATAGGGGAATTTCGCTTCATTTCAGCGAAGCATTCACAACCAATGATGACTAGAATCGTAGGAACAGCTTTGCTATGACTGATGGCATTAGCCAAATGGTTAAGGACAGCACCACTCTCTGTTCTTGATACAGTAATGCATAATCCCTTATCTTGCATATCATTCAGCAAGGTCTTGTATCTAACTTTATTAGAGGAAAAGCAATCTATTATTATAACATCACATTCTCTCTTCTGACTATTATAGCTTGCAATTAGTGAAATCAATGCATTTATAGTAACTCCAACTGTTTGTTCTTCTTTGTTTGTTCCGAAGAAAAGTATGTTTTCAGAAAAATCACGATGTAATGGAATAATAGTTTGTTCTTCTTTAATTCCAATGTTTCTGCCGACAGAAGCTATAATGTCATTGTTGTTGTTCAACATCGTATTTCTTTCATCTTCATTCCACCAGAACATAGATGTTCCTTTGAAATATACTTCTCCATTACTTTTTGATGAAAATGCTTTCTTCTGTGACTCTGCTATTGCTTTTTCTAATTCATCATCCGTTGCATAGAATGATTGAAGCTGCGCTTGAAGTTCCTTTTTATGATAATAGCAGCATTGACCTGTAGGTTGTTGTGCTGTCAAATTGCTGCTGTCTGGTACAAGCATATTTGAATCGCTAGGAGCACTCATGAACAATAAGCATTCTGTAAGATTCTTCAATACTTGTCCTGAGATATCAGTCTCATCCAACTGCTGTGTGGCAAGTAGCATATGTATGCCTTGACTACGTCCTTGTGTAGCAATTATATTAACTATTTCAGCTATCTCACGTTGAATGCGATAGCTATTTATACCAGCATCAATTCTACTAAACATCACTTGACACTCATCTGCAACAAACAAAACTTGAGGTAAACGGTTGTTTCTATGCTTGCTATTATATCCATCAATATTATTGACACCTTCCTGCTGCCATAGCTTAACACGTCTCTTGTTTTCCTCTTTTAGTTCTCGCAGTACTTCTAAAGTCAACTGCGGATCACTATTATCAACAAGAACTGCTTTTGTGTGCTTAACCCCCCGATAGCGGTTGAACTCTACCCCTTTGAAATCCATAAGGTACAATATCAAATCCTCTGGTGAATATTTGTTTATAGCTGTGGTAATAATGTTATTAAGCAAAACTGATTTACCAGAACCTGACTGACCAAGGATGAAGGCATGGATATAATCACCAGAATTGAATCGGAGTGTCACAGGTTGTTTCTTGTCTATGTCCAAACCAACAGTAACACAGATTTCAGATATAACTGGCTCATATGTTTGGCTCAGAACAGAATTAAAGTTTTGTTTTAGTATTGTACGTTTAGGAATATAGTTTGCTTCTTCTCGAAAATAATCAAAGCATACTCTTGCCAAAAGAGGATTACGATGGAAAGGAGTATAGCTCACTAATCCTTCGTTTTTCTCGTCTGGGTTATACAGTGTAAGAGTTTGATAATTATGAGTTACATCCAAAATAGACTTTGCATCCTTGTCCCGTAAGCTACAATCAGTATTGTTCATTACAATGAAATATATACCGCATCTGGCACCATTTTCGAACAACGGAGCTATCAAGTCTAAACATCCATCATATTTGCTCGGATAGTTGTTTAGTACCACAACTTCGTATGGTAGAGCTATTTCCTGATGACTGTTATTATATGATGCTAAATTGCCATATTGCTTCATCACGGTCGCCATGTGTGCGAGCAATAATTTCAATCGCTGATGCGCATTATCTTGATCCACTATTATGTCGTCATGGTATAGTTGTGGCTCAAGATTTACTGTGAACAAATCTGCTAAGCCTGACATAGTAAAATCAAAGAAATTCAGCAAAAGTTTCTTTACAGGCAGACAAAGCATCATATTCATTAATAAGCCGTTTAAAGCATCTTTTGCCTTGTGTTTGCTTGTATTGTCATAATTAATGACAAAGTTCTGCAATGACGAGTCTTCTCTCTGCCATAGTACATATGCAGGAGTGAATATACTTTCGTTGTTAATAGTATCAAGAAACCAACCAGCAGAAGGAAGTATGTCAAGAGAATACCTTTTTTTTGCATTTTCTCTAAAGCGTGTTTTTAATATCTTGGCATCGTCATCTGCAAGATATCTTGACATGTTAACTTGAAATAGTTCAGGATGGAGACTGGACAAATAATTGAAACACTCAACCAGTTTTTTGTTAGTCTGTGTTTCATGTTTCTTATAAGTGACCTCGTCAGCACTGTCATAAGTTGACAGATCTTGGATATATGAATCAAGAATTCTCTTTATGTAGTTAAGCGTCATTAATGACATAGTCAAATCTCCCTTTCTAATACTGGTCGAATAAGCATTCCCATATATCTTGCCATGGTGTTTATTTGGGCCATCTGTTGATTAAATTCAAGGAAAAAAGCACGTGCTGTTTCCTCTGGATAAATATCTGATGTCCAATAGCGACCAACATAATATGCATCTTCATATTGTAGTCCATATCTGTCACCACCAGCTGGTAGAAAAATGCTTTGCCCCGTTTTTCCTATTACCTGAAAACCTGGAACTCCCTTAATCACAATCCACATCCATTGGCAATTCTGCATTAATTCACTCATTTCTTTCAAGGTGGGTATTCGCCATTTCTCTGCCCATTGTGCCCTAGCAAAATCATATTGGCTTCCACTAATTTGTGATGGAGGGTTTGCTGTAGGATACTCATCATAATTAAGAGAAGTTTTACATGCTGACACATCACCCCAACCAACATATAATCCAGGTTGTTCTCCACTAGGAGCGCCTACATTCCTGCTTGACCATAGCACAGAGAGCCCAAGATCAACAGGTGTACCAGTTCCTCGTTGAAGGCGTTGTTTCTGTAACTCTTTTTCTTTTTGAATTCGTTCATTTTCAAGACGAGCAAGTTCTTCTGCTTTAGCTTTTTCCTTTTGTATTCTTTCAGCTTCAATACGAGCTTCTTGCTCTGCTTGGTTCTTTTTTCTCAACCAAAGTGGAGTGATTATTATTGAATGTGGGTATATGTTTGTATTTGTAGCACAAGGTTCTAGAACGAAATGAAGAAGTTCATTTCCCTCTAGAACATTGTTCATAGTAGCATGTATGTCTGTTAGGTTTTGTGACATAATGTGTTACTTTTGAATTGATTCTTCTGTCAACGTAGGAGGAACATTGTTGAACATTAGGCAAATCTCTTCAAGTTTCTTTGCCTCGACCCAGCCTGGTAGCCCCTTATACCAAATCAGAGTATCCTTCATCACTTTGCCCGTAGATATTTTCTGTCTTAGTTCTTCATTGTCAAGGGGCCCAATGGGATTCTGTTCCAGTACGACAAAGAATCTCTTTTGTGATACAGGAGCGACAGCAACCTGATTGATCATATCAATCTTATTGTTATAGGAATAGTTTGGCATCTGCATATTTGCCATCGCTTCATTCATTGTCTGAATCATAGCATTTGCTAGTCTTCCGCTAAGCCCAAACTCTAAGAGTCGATCAATTGATCCATAGAAATCATCGTTCATTATATTCATAGTCTGTCAATGGTTAAAGGGTTGGTGGTGCAGGTGGAACATTACCTCCTGACAATGGAGGAAGTGTACCCCCCATTGATGGTGGTGCAAAAAGGGATATCAAATCTGGGACAGTACCTGCTGCTGCCCATTGTGACATACCTTGTGTCCATACCATCGTCTGTGAGTCTATCTGTCCTTGTTGTACCATCTGACCAAGGGTGGATAATCCGTAAGGTCCAAATTGTTGACCATTCACTGCTACATAATATGTAGTATTGCCAGGTATTGGAGGAGGTGTGTTTATTGCTCGTTGAGCCATTTCGCCCACGTGATTCATCATTCCTGCCATTTGTTGCCCAACAACATTACCCATTGCCATACCAGCCATCATTGCACCAGGATTTATTCCGTTCCCACCGATGTTCACAGTTCCAGCTCCGTTGCCCATTGATTGAGCAGCAGCATTCATCATCTGGACTTGTTTGTCCAAAATGTTCGCCTGAGGGAACATTGTCTGTGTCTGCATTCTGCCACTACGCTGTGCTTCTTCTGTCTTGGCTCGCTGAGCGGCTTCCATTGCCTCACGCTGAATACGCATTGTCTCTTCCATGTTCTTTGTATTGATTCTCTGAGTATCTTTGAGGTTCTGCATGTTCACCTGTGCCTGCACTTCATTAGTACGGAATGCAATGTCAGCCTGCTGTTTAGTCTGTTGAACTGAAATATCCTGAGTAATTGATTTCAGCGTGCGGTAAGCATCTGTATCCTTATCTGGCTCAATAGCAGAAATATCCAATGCTTTCAGATTCACACCAAAGTCATTAACAAAACGCATAGCCAGATACTGCTGAATAATATCATTAATCTGAAGAATCTGTGTCTCCATTTTTACCAAAGGAATACCATTCTGTGTTGGTATGTTAGATACTACAGCCTTGACATATTTGATTACAGCGTCTTTTATTTGCTTCTTAAAAGCTTCAAGGTCAAAATTAACAAGACGATTAAGTTTTATGAAAGCCTTGTAGTCCGTCAAGTTGAATGTGATGCTACCACGAACCGCTACAGGTACAGGCAAATCCATATTTCGAGGATCAGTCACATCAAAGTAGGGTACTGCAAAACGCACCTGATTGTTGCCTTGAAGGTTAATATAGTAAACCTCTGCTTGGAATGGAGAGTCTCCACCAAATGCCATTCCCATCAATCCAGATAGAACAGGGAAGTTTGCTGTCTTTATAGTGTCTTGATATGGACCTTCTATGAAGTCTTGTACAGCACCACCACCTTGATTTCGATATATAAACGCAGCAACCTCTCCGTCTTTGACAACAAGAGTACTGCCATATCTAATAGAATTTTCTCGTGAAGTGCTATTGACGTTCTGACCCGTTGGACGCCATTTCCAAACCAAATACTCTGATTCGTCACAACGAATTACGTTCATCAGACCACCACAATTACTCTTGCCAAATATATTACCAAACAATCCCATATAACGAATTCTTGATTTTAATTATAACATTGGCTTATGCAAAACATTAATAGTAAAAAAAATACAAATCCCATGAAACAAATGAATAAAGGACTGTGTTTTAAGTTGCTAATTATTCTTTTTGTTTTTGTTTTATTTACCATATCAATAAGAGCCATCAACTGTGGGTCATCTGGAAAGGCAACTTTTGCTTTAAGTACACATTCTTCAACTTTTGCTAAATATGCAGGTGGAAGATAATAAGCAGATTCATCTGGATTATCGGCTATCTGGAATGTTTTTGGTAACATAGATGTAATAAATTCTATCATATCATCTTTAGAAGTCGGTATGGGAAAATTCCTAATAACGTTAGCCATTGCATTACCCCTTGCTTCCTCGTCACGATAATGTTTATGAACTAATTCTTCGAGTTTTTCAGCCAATCTTTCACTTGAACTGTTACTCTTAACATTAGTAAAAACATATCCACATTCTTTACAGGATGCTGTTCCGGCCTCTACTGGTGCTCCACAATTTGGACATTTAACCACATTACCACGCTTTTCAAAAGTAGGTGGTGTTGGACGAAGCCAATCTTTTTCTTGTTTCATCTTTGCGAGACGACCCTCGATGACAACATCAAGTTCATCGGGATCTACACCCTCTTGCATAGCTTTCTTATGTAGTACAGCGCGTTCTTTTTCTGTTAAAACGCCATCAGCAAGAGCTGCCTCGATGACGTCTTCTAAATTCTTTGAAAATGCCATATTTTTTATTTTTTTATTAGATAATATTGATTTTTGCAATTTTAAGATTGATAACTATAGACACATATGATATGACTAATATTTGTTCAAATTTTGACAATCATATACTAAGATTGTATTCAGAACAAAATTTTGAATCACGCAAAGTTCATAATCGTCAACAACTTCTAAAAGAATTTTGATTGATAATTAGAACATTTCTTGTCTGTCACTATACCATATATAAGTGCGATTATATTAAAATGTTCTTCAAAACGATTGAAAAAAACTACTTAGGGAGATTTAAGTATACCTCACAGGTCAATTGATAATCGAAATCATATGCTACACCTGAAATAACAACCTGTTTTTTCTGGTTATTTATGGCTTCTGAGATAACACGATCTAATTCTTTAGAAGAACTATTTTCCTTCTTGTTTTGTTCTTGGTTCCAGTTGATGTGAATAGGAATAACTGCATTTTCCACTGAAACAGATTTCGCATCAGATGCAGCAATAGTCATAAGGTCTTCCATAAAAAATAATGTTTAAAGAGGATTTAATATAACAATAGTTCGTTAAATAAAAATATAGCTTAACGACAATGCCGTGCAACCAAAGAGTTCTTTGAAAAAGTGATTAATAATAGTTTGGTTAGTCGATAAGGAGACATGTCGAAAAATCTTTCCGTCAGGAACGTATTGGTCATCAGCAACTTGAAGTTGAACATGGAATTCCTCTCTGAAGAGTGTGGTGTAGGTGGAGAAGAAAGCCTTGCGCTTCTTGTCAGTTTTGAGCGTTTGCTGTTAATGTCGTCAGAGCAACTAAGAAAGAAAAGAAAAATTTTTTCATAGGACGAATGTTTTTTGCCTATGAAATCCCGAGATTCGGCTGTTAAAGATTTTTTTGATGATACAAAAAGACGTGGGATTTCTGTACTCTGCGCTTATCCCCGAGTCTCAGGCTCTCGCATTGCCCATCTTCCAAGGATAAGCAACGCCAGTCTGCCCACGCCCGAGACATATTATAACATACACCTCATAGCATTTCTCCACAGAGAAAAGGCTAAGGTGCATGGAATATAACATTCCCACGTGGACGCTACGTTGCGCATCTTTTGGAAGATATTCAAATTTGCGAGATTTGAGACCCAAAAGTAAACGTTAAGTAAACGTCCTTTTACAATAAAACTTGCCCATCCATCCTTTCGGACAGACTGAGCAATGCAAAAATAAGTACAATTGTTGAATTGACCAAATAATTTTTGAAATTTTGTTTCTTATATGATTAAAGAATGCTTTTATTGGACATTTCTAATGTGGCTAACACTATTACCCCATAGGATTTAGTGAACCTCTTCTTCATTTTGTTAAGCACGATTGTGTGGATTTACTGAAAGAATCGTGTGGATGAAGTGGGGAGGCGAGGACTCGGCGTTTTACTAACGAAGGTTCGGCGTCGTCCTGCCGAGCCTTCGCGAGAACGATGACGAAGGTTCGGCAACTAGTTGAAACCAAAGGAGCGGTTCAGTGGAGATGCAGATGAGGCGTACATTATTCGAAGAAGCGGTTCACGAAATCGGCAGATTTGGTGAATGACATGTGAAGATTTGGTGCATGATTGCCGAAAGGCATTGGATGAACAATGAAAGCCACCGAACGGATGGAGTTCGATGGCTTTCATTATCTGTATATGGTTTTGTTGTTTGCCGAAAGAAGGTGTGTTAAAAGAATCGCTTACTTGAGCTCGTTCTTGAACGCACGTAGGAGAGGGAGCTTCTCGCATGGGATGGTGACAGATGGCAGACCCATGGCGTAAGGGGCTATCTCGTATTGCTGATAGACGAAGTTCAGTCCCTCTTTGGTGAGGTATGGAACGGTCTGCGGACGAGGGAAGTTGTAGGAGAAGTCGCTCTTCTCGATGGTGAGAAGGTCACCGAGGTCGTCCTCGTTGGCAACTTCGAAGTGCTTGGCTATGCCTGCACGAAGTTGAGCTTCGAGTTGTATGTATGAGTTGTCGTCGGCATAGACGTTGTCTTCATAGATGATTTCCCAACCGAAGCGTCGTCCGTCAGACTTGCGGAAGGTCTGAGCGTTGTAAATCGTGCTTGGGTGGGCTGCACCATGGTAGAAGAGGTAGATGTTCACACCGAAGGTGACGAGCTTGGGTGTTTCGTAGAGCTTCTCGATTACATAGCCGCGGTCGAGTGCTTCTTCAGCATACTTGCCATCGCTCCAGACCGTGTCGATGTGGGTGGAGTCCTTGGCAGTGGTGTAGAGTTTGGCATAGAACTCGAGCATCTGCTTCATGTCATTCACGTCGCCATCGTAGCTGTTGCCCAACTGTTCGGAAATCCATTCGTTGACGGAATTGACGAGCAGAGGATTGCCACCCGTAGGCATTTGGACGGTGGCAGAAAAGTCGCCGCCGAGTCCAACCTTCTCGATGGAAAAACTGTCGGTGGTGAAGGTATCGTCCTTATCGGACTGACTGAGGATATTTGTGGTTGCCTGCTGGGAGTCGTTCGACGTGCAACTGAATGCAGCGAACAGGAGCAGGAGTGGAATGATTGTCTTTTTCATTAAATTTGAATCAGGGATTTAAAAGATTTATAAGGATTCTTGAACCTTTAGCTCGGCGTAGCCAAACCTGAAACTTGAAGCCTTTAGCTCGGCATAACAAAAGTGCTCCAGATGGGGTCGGCGGGTAGGGGAGCCTCGATGTGGATGGGCGCTTTCGTGACGGGGTGGATAAAATCGACGGCATGGGCACAGAGGCTGATGCTGCCATCGGGGTTGCTGCGCTTGGCACCATACTTGAGGTCGCCCCTGATAGGCAGACCGATGTGTGCGAGCTGACAGCGAATCTGATGGTGTCGCCCCGTGTGGAGATTCACTTCCACGAGTGTGTAATTGTCGTTCGATGCCAAAGGACGAAAGTCGAGAACAGCCTTCTTGGAATTAGGCTTCTCACGGTCGTAAGCGTATGATTTGTTCTGCTTTTCGTTGCGTATCAGATAATGCGTAAGCGTCACCTTGCCATTCTCCATGGGAGTTTGCAGGTTGTCATTCGCACTTTTGGGAACAATCGCCCAATAGGTCTTTTGCACTTGATTGGTGCGAAACATCTCGTTGAGGCGTGCCAATGCTTTGCTGGTACGGGCAAAAATGACGATGCCGCTCACAGGACGGTCAAGCCTATGAACAACACCAAGGAAGACCGCACCTGGTTTGGCGTAGGCTTCCTTGATGTATTGTTTCACTGTCTCACTCAGCGGAGTGTCGCCAGTCTTGTCGCCCTGTACGATTTCTCCCGCCTGCTTGTTGACAATAATGATGTGGTTGTCTTCGTAGAGAACTTTCATCGCTTTGCTCTGAATGAAGAATGAAAAATGAAGAATGAAGAATGAATTTTACTCTGCTCATAGGATGAGTATTTTTCATTCTTCACTCTTCATTCTTCATTTACATATTCATACCGCCGTCAACCTGAATGACCTGACCAGTGACATAAGAAGAGAGGTCGCTGGCAAGGTAGAGGGCTGTGTTGGCGATGTCTTCCACTGTACCACCACGACGGAGCGGAATCTTCTTGATCCACTCTTCGCGAACAGCCTCTGGAAGCGCTGCGGTCATGGCTGTTTCGATGAAACCTGGAGCAATGGCGTTGGCACGAATACCCTTGGCACCCATCTCCTGACCGATAGACTTAGCCAAAGCAATCAGACCAGCCTTTGAAGCGGAGTAGTTGCACTGACCTGCGTTGCCATGAACACCTACCACAGACGACATGTTGATGATGGAACCACCGCGCTGACGCATCATGATTGGTGTGCAAGCGTGGATGAAATTGAATGCTGACTTGAGGTTGACAGCAATCACTGCATCCCACTGAGCTTCAGTCATGCGGAGCATCAAACCGTCCTTGGTGATACCTGCGTTGTTGACCAAAATATCGATGGAGCCGAAGTCAGCCTTCACTTGGTTGACCACTTCCTCGGTCTGAGCAAAGTCTGCTGCATTGGATGCATAACCTTTCACCTTCACGCCCAGCGCAGCGATTTCCTGTTCTGTAGCTTGACCATTTTCGTCGATAACGAGGTCTGTGAATGCAATGTTTGCGCCTTCAGCGGCGAATTTAAGTGCGATAGCTTTTCCGATACCGCGTGCAGCACCTGTGATGAGGGCTGTCTTTCCTGAAAGTAATGCCATATATATTTAAATTAAAAGTGAAAAATTAAAAGTGAAAAATTAAAAGTGAAAAGTGAAGAAAATTCAATGTGAAGCGTGAATTGTGAAGGGACACCATCCGAATGGCATTTTTCACTTTTCATTCTTCACTTTTCACTTTAAAGAGTCATTCCAATTTGAATTTTCTGAAATGACGTGCCACCATCACTCTCACTACGGGCAGGAGTTCTTGTGGACTCTGAGCAGCGTAGCGACCATAGATGTATGGCACTTCGCAACCTTTCAGACAATAGTGGCAAATCTCGGCAGTGAGTTTCACATTGCGAATATCGAACACACCTTTATCCACACCTTCGTTCATGACACGGCGGAACAGAGCTATCTCTGTGCGGTCGAAATCCTTGCGTACGCCTTCCACTTTCCAAATCTCGCGGAAAAACTCTGCACGTAGCGTACCATTGCGGAACACAGCCTCTTTGATCACTTCCAGATGCGCAAAGATGAGTTGCACCATCTTTTCCTCTGGAGATATGTTCTGTCGAGCCACTTCTTCCAAACGAGTGAAGAGACGCTGAAGCTCAGACTGAATCACAGCGTAGTAAATGTCCTCCTTACTTTTAAAATAGGTGTAAAGTGTGCGTCGTCCTTTGTCCGAAGCCAAGGCAATGTCATTCATTGTCGTGTTTTCGAAACCGTTTTTGGCAAAGAGTTGACGAGCCACATCAACGAGTAAGTTTCTTGTCTTCTGGGTTGCCATTGTTTGAGCGTTTAATCAGGGATAGAAAGGATTGAAAAGGATTTTCCTTGCTATCCACTTGATTATTGATAAGTGAGTTAAACTATGAATGTTATATGAATTAGTGTGCAAAATTAAAAAGAAAAAGTGAATGCAACAAAAAAATTTGCACTCACTTTTATGAATAATTGTTAAAACGTTGATTGTTAAACGATTAAATTTTGCACACTCTTAGGGGTTGTGTGTAATCATCCGAACAGTTCACGCAAGGCTTCTTCCACCTTGTGCAATCCTATCACCTCTATTTTGAACTTGGTTTTGTCGAGTCCACCAAGGTTGGCATAGGGAACAAGGATGCGGGAGAACCCCAGCTTTTCGGCTTCGCCGATGCGTTGCATAATGCGGCTGACAGGACGGATTTCTCCACTGAGTCCCACTTCTCCGCAGAGGCAAACATTACGCTCGATGCCCGTATCTACATTGCTCGAAAGCACGGCAGCAATCACACTGAGGTCGGTGGCAGGGTCAGTCACTCTGATTCCCCCAGCGATGTTCAGATACACGTCTTTTTGTGCCAGTTTGAATCCCACGCGTTTCTCCAGAACAGCCAAAAGCATGTTCAATCGTCGCATATCGAAACCCGTTGCGGATCGCTGGGGCGTACCATAGGCAGCGGTACTCACAAGTGCCTGCGTCTCAATGAGCAATGGTCGAACACCTTCAATGGCACAAGCAATGGCAACACCACTCAATCCCTCGCTTTGGTCGATGTCGGAAAGGAGCAATTCAGAAGGATTGGCAACGGGACGCAAACCGTTGTGCAGCATCTCGTAGATGCCGAGTTCCGCCGTGCTTCCAAAGCGGTTTTTGATGGCACGCACGATGCGATACATGTAGTGTTGGTCGCCCTCAAACTGCAAAACCGTATCGACCATGTGTTCCAAAATCTTCGGTCCAGCAATGCTTCCCTCCTTGTTGATATGTCCGATGAGCAGCACAGGGATGTTGCTTTCCTTGGCGTATTTCAGCAATTGTGCAGCACATTCGCGAATCTGAGTAACACTTCCTGGTGAGGATTCCACCGTTTCCGTTGCCATCGTCTGGATGGAGTCGATGACCACCAAATCGGGTTGTACGGTTTCGATATGCTTAAACACCGTTTCGATCATGGCTTCGCACACCACTTGCGTGTCCGACAAGTTGGCTGCTGTCCAGTCCGATTCAGCTTCGAGCACCTTCCCTTCCAAGATGCGGTCGGCACGCAGTTTGAGTTGTCGGGCACTTTCCTCGCCACTCACATACAGCACTTTCAAGCCTTTCAGATGCAGCACCGTTTGGAGAATCAACGTGGATTTTCCGATGCCAGGCTCTCCACCCAAAAGTGTGAGCGAACCAGGCACAAGTCCGCCTCCCAGCACGCGGTTCAGTTCGTTGTCGAGCAAGTTGATGCGAGGTTCATCTGATGTCTGAATCTTACTCATCGAAATGGGACTCGATGCAGAAGCCAAACTGAATTGTGGTGAAGCCGACGAAATACCAGTTGTCGTCTTCTTCTTTCCTAATTTCACTTCCACAAAGGTGTTCCATTCCCCACATGCAGGGCATTTCCCAATCCATTTCGGTGTGTCGTACCCACACGAGGAACAAACGTATGCTGTCTTTTCTTTTGCCATTATCTTATATAATGAGAGAATGATATAATACTCCCTTCGCCCTTAGGAAGGGGGTGAGGTTCATTTTTCGCTTAGAACGGATAACCCACGGCGAAGTGGATGCCGATGCCATCGCGGAATTTCTCGATGTTGTAGTATGATTTTTTGGTGGAGTATGGGCTGTGGATTCCGATACCGAAGTCGAGGCGGAGAACGAGGTATTCCATGTCGTAACGGAAGCCGAAGCCTGTGCCGAGCGCGATGGAGTTGAGGAACCCCTTGTCGCTGAGCAAACCGCCCGGATGGTAGTCTGTGTCTTTTGTGAGCCATACGTTTCCTGCATCGACAAACAGTGCTCCATTGAGGTTGGAAACGATGTTGAAACGATACTCCACGTTGGCTTCGAGCTTGAAGTTACCTGTGCGGTCGAGGTAGTAGGTGTAGTCGCTGAACTCTCGGCTGTCGTAGGAACCTGGTCCGATGGTCCTCACGCCAAAGGCGCGGATGGAGTTCGGTCCGCCTGAATAGAAGAGTTCGCTATAAGGTACGAATACGGAGTTTCCATAATTGAAGAGTACACCCATCAACAGGCGGGTGGCAATCATGCTCTTGTCGGTGAGACGGAAGCAGTTGGCAAGCTCCATCTGAAATTTGGTAAACTGGGAGTAAGGGGTGTCGAGGAAGCCTTTGTCTTTCTCGTTCCAGTCCTTGCCACATAGTGCGAGGATGCCGTTGATGAGGTTGGCTGACTCCTTGATGGTGAAGGTGAAACGCGTGGTGTTGCGTAGATGGGTGTTGGTGTTGTTGTCGTACTTGAAGGTGTAGAGCATGGCAGGTATGAGGCGGTCGCTGATGGACTCGAAGAGTGCCTGCTTGCCGAATGCTATGTCGAAGAATTTGTCGGTGGCGTTGATGAGGTGGTTGTAGGTGAGCATCAGTGGTGAGAACTGATGGGTGATGTACTTCGATGTCTGGAAATTGTAGGTGGCACCAATCTCGGAGGAAACGAGTCGGTAGTAGCCTGCACGCTTCAGATTGTCGATTTTGATGCTGAAGGTGGTGGAGGCTGGATACTTGAAATAGCGTTGTCCGAGTTTGGGCAGTACGAGCCAAGGATAGGTGATGCTGGCGTCGAGGCCTGCTTCCCAAGAGTCGGGATACTTGTTGTCTATCTTCATGCGGTTCCTCGTCTGCCATTCGTAGGAACCGAGTAAGCCGATGGAGAGTCGTTCGCCATGTCCGAAGGCGTTGCGCTTGGTGAGTGTGGCTTTCGCCTTGGGTCCCACTTGTGAGTTGCTCTTCTGGGTGAATCCGAACTCGAAGTTGAGGTCGTATGGCTGGTCGAGCATCGCCACCATCTGCACGTCGATGGTGTCGCAGGTGCTGGTGGTGTCGCGCGGCGTGAAGTTGATGCTCATCTGCTGGAACGCTTGTGTGTTGGCGAGGTTGGTGAGCGTCTGGTCTATCTTCTGCTGGCTGTAGAGCTCCTTGCGATTGAACATGTAGTTCTTGAAGAGTACTCGCGGTTTGATAGGTGTCTTCTTGCCCTGATAGGCATATTTCAATCCTGGCAGAACGATGCTGTCGTCGTATTGGATGACGGTTCTGGAACTTCGGCTCTGCGTGCGCTGCTGGCGAAGGGAATCGGAGGTGATGGAGTCGTTGGAAGAAGTGGTGTTGCGCCTTCTTCTGCTGGTGATGTTTCTGTTTTTCTGAATGTAGGTGTGGATATTTCCGATGTACCATTGGCGATTGGCGCGTGGATTGATGTCTGCGTCGGGTATGACGAGTGTCTTTACCCGCAGTGGTACTTGCATGGAGTCGGCGAAGAAACGGATGTAGTCGGGACGATAGTAGTAGAAGCCGTTGTTTCGGAAGTCGTTGCTGATGCGTGTCTGCTCGGCTTGCAGATTGGGTACGCTGAATTGGTCGCCTTCGTGCAGGTATCTTTTACTGAAGTTTGCCTGAAGGATGCTGTCCTGAATGCCCTCGAAATGATATTGGATGCTGTCGAACATGGATGGTTCGTTCAGATAGACATCGTACTTGATTTTCTGCTTCTTGGGGTTCTTCTGATTGACGAGGTCGTAAGTCACTCTTCCACTGAAATAACCATAGTTCTGGAGGGTGTTGGTGGCAATTTTCACACGGGTTTCAGGAAGTACGGAGGCGATGGTGACGGGTTCGGTTCCGAAGGATTTCAGCAACCATTTTTCGAAGGCGTTATTGTTCTGGTTGATGAAGGCATTGTGAATCCACAAACCGATAGGGAAGGGGGTACGCAGGGAGGAACTGCCCATGAAGGAACCATTGGGTGCGTATGCCAATGCTCCTTCCACTTCGGTGAGGGCGAAGCTCTCGGCGTAGGTGTTCTTCTTGTCGTGTATGTTGATGGATTTGATTCCCGTGTAGAGTACCTCTCCATCGGGCAGGTTGGACGTGGTGGAGCAGGAGGCGAGGAGAAGGATGAGTAACAGGATAGACCCACTCCTTACGGACCCACCCCATGTGGACCCACCTCTTGTGGACCCACCCCCTTGCCCCTCCCTGTGAGGGAGGGGAGTAGTTACAGAACTAACCTTAGCCCTTATGGATCCAATCCTTGCTCTCCGTGTGGGGGAGGGAGTAAAGACTCTGCTGATGATTATGTCGATGATGTTCTTTCTCATTTTCAGTTTTCCTCTTTTTTCTTCCAAATCATTAGGTCGGAGAGCTTGTCGAATTTCTTCTTCAGCACGATGGATGCTCCGTTCTCGATGAGCTCACCCTCGATGAGATTGTCGTAGTTGCGCTCGTGGTAGAGGCGCACGTAACGGGTTCCGCCATTGTTGAGTCGCCATTCCAGCGATACGTTGTCGATGTAGGCACCGCTTTCGTTCTCGTAACGGTTGCCGTCGGCATTCACCTTTCCGCCTACCACCACATTGAGGCGGTCGGAGAAGAATCGCTTGGAGAACTTGAAGGAATAGTCGGTGCGTGTGCTTCCGTCTTCACGTGTCTTCTGTTCCATGCCCACATTCACATCGACGGCACTCTGGAATGCCTTGCCTGCGATGTTGTTGATTTCGTTCTGCAGGAAGTTGTTGAGTGCGTTGTTGGCGGTGATGCTCGACTCGTTGGTGCTCGACATATACATGCCTGTGGCGAGGAGTCCCACGGCGAGCTTGTTCTTTTCTTCCGTGGTCATGCCTACCAGCTCGTTTTTCACGTCGGCATCCTCTGGTGCATCGATGGTGAAGAGGAGTTCCATGTCCTCGAGTGTTCCTGTCACCTTCAGACCTGCCAGGAATTTCACGGTGCGTCGGCTATCGCCACTGCTCACGGTGGAGGTCGTTTCCTCGGCTGCCGCTATGTTCAGTCTTGGGTTGGATACTTCTCCCGTGAATTCAATGTAGCTGCCGTTCTCGATGGCGAAGGTCCTGAGTGGGATGATTGGCAGGGTGTATTTCATTTCGCCTTCGTTCACGGTGTAGCGTCCTGTGAGGTTCATCACGCCCTCAGGTGTGATGTTCAGCAGGAGTGTGCCACCACCTTGCACATCCACGTAACTTTGCTTATCGGCGGAGAATTCACAACTGAACTTTGCTCCTTCCGAGATGACAAGGTTGATGTTCATGTCGGTGCTGGTGTGGGTGCGACGGATACGTTCCTTTTCCTCTTCGCTTGGCGGTTCGTTGAAGTTGACGAAGGTGACGATGTCGTCAAGTCGGTAGCTTGTGGAGAGCGGTGTTTCCGACATCACGTAGGTCATGTCCGTCTTGTCGAGTACGTTGACGAGTCCTCGCATTCGCATGTCGTTGAGTGAGCCGTTTACACGGAACATGAAGTCGCCAAACATCTTGCCAAACACCATCGACTTGCGGGTGCGTGGCGCATTGATGAGGCAGAAATCGCGTCCGTAGAGGCTGAGGTTGAGGAGTATGTCGTCGGTATCGGCAAAATCCACCCATCCGTTCAGTGTGAGCGGTTCCTTGCCTGGACCATAGATTTTGTAGCGGTCGAAGGAGATGCGGCTGTTGTCGATGTTGAACGGTGCATCTTCGAAACTGAGGTCGAGCGAATAGATGTCCGACTTTGCCTTCATGCCCTTTGGCAACAGATTTCCGTTGATGTCGAGCTTGTCGGTTGGTCCCTTCAGACTGAGTTCGCCGCCCATTGTGCCATCGAGCACGACGATCTGGTCGGGGATGAATGGTGCTGCCATAGCGAGTGGCAAATCCATGAGATTCACCGTAGCGTCCAAGTTGCCTTCGCCCGTTGTGTCGTAGGTTCCTGCCACCTTTGCCACGTTCTGCTTGTTGTGTTTCAGTGTGGCATCCACGTTGTGGGTCGTTTCGTCGATTGGGTTGTAGCTGAAGTCGGCTCCCACATTTCCGATGTTCGTACCGTCGAAGGCGAAGTGTCCGATGTCCGTGTTTCCTTTCACCCAGAATGTCTCTTCGTTTTGCTTGTAGTTGGCATCCACAGAGAGGTTGCCTTCCAAGTTCGGCATGCCTGGTATCACTTGAACGAGCTTGTTGAGGTTCAGATTCTTCACCACGAGGAAGATGTCTTGCAGGTAGTCCAGCTCTGGGTCGGACTGCATGGAGATGCTACAGCTGTCTTCCTGTGACTCCAGTCGGAGGTCGGCATAGAGTCGGTTGCGTTTCGTGAGCGTGATGTGGTTGTCCTTGTTCACCTTGAACTTTGTGAAGCCAAGGATTGGCTCTTCGGGATACATGTTCATGTTGAGCACAGAGTCGATGATGGCATGGATTCCAAAGTCGGCACCCTTCTCTTCCTTTTTGTCGAAATAGGTGATGTGGGCATCGACTTCATCCAGCGAGGTGTAGCCATCCACGTAGGCGGAGAAACCCTTGAAAGTAGGTTGGTCGTCACACTTCACTCCTAACTTATAGACGATGTTCGTGGAGTCTTGGTGGATGTCGAAGAAGGCATCCTCGATGGCAATGGAATCGACAACGAGTTTCGACATGTGGGCATCACCAATGAGACCCATCTCTGGCGAACTGTTCAGGTTTGCATTGAAGTTCTCGAACTTCACGCTCTGTATGCCTAACAGCTGTGCCAGTGGGTTGTTGGTGCCGATGTTTGCTTTCAGTGTGGCAGTAGGGAAGTATTCCTTGAGCGCGTTCATGTCGAATTTGCGATCCTTGTTTTGCTTCTCTGCCGCTGCTTGCAGTTTGCCTGCCTTCTCAATCATCTTGAAGAGATTCTCTGGCGCATGCATATCGAGGTAGAGGTCGCCCGTCTTGGCAAAAACCGTGGTTGTGTCTTTGTCCGTCTCTGCAAAGAAGTCGAACTTCTGTGTCTCTATCTTGTCCTTGCCATATACCACCTCGCTCAGTTCCACGTCGGCATTCACGCGGAATGCGTCCTTCATGTTGTATTTGGCATCGAACACACCCACCGTCTTGATGTCGAAGCGTTCGTCGCTCAGTCCCATGTCTTGCAGATGGCAGTGGTCCATGTTCATGTCGAGAAGCACATCCACGGCATCGGTTTGCATCTTTCCGCTCAGGTCGGTACGCAGCGCCACTTTCTCGTTGTCGATGCCCAAGTTTCCACTCACGATTCCATTCTTCAGTTGCAGGTTCGCATCGGTGTTGCTCAGGTCGATTTGTCCGTAGTTGGCTTTCTTCAAGTCAAGGTCTATGTCGGCAGTGGTCTTCTTATTGAAGACGTCGAAACCTTTACCATTCTCCCTCACCTTTCCACTCAGATTGAGCGGTTCGTCGAGCGGCACAAACTGATTGACATTCAGGTTCTCGGCATACATGTCGATGTTGTACGAGTCGTCGTTCATGCTATAGTTCACCTTCGCATTCACGTTGCCCTGCTTGGTCTTTGCCACCACGTCGGCAATGAGTTTGTTGTCCTTGATACTCACATCGCCACCCACCTTCATGTTCTTTGGAATGTTGAAGGCACTGCGCGACTCCTTTGGCACGAATCCCTTCACGAAACTGGCATCTTTCAATTCCGTGTTGAGATTGGCGTCTATCTTCATCTTCTTCTCGTCGGTAGGGTCGGAGATGCGAAGATTGCCACTCACATTCATCTTGTTTGGCACGTAGGCATGGAGGTTCTGCACGTTGATTTGCTTCAGGTTGCCGCTTGCGCTCGCCACCACGCTCATCTGTTCCTTTGGCCATGCCTCGCCGAATCCTTCCAAGTATGGCTCTGCAAACAGACCGATGTCGCCCTTGCCGAAATGTCCGCTGATTTGTGTCTCAAACTGCCCAGGCTTCATACTACTCCCCTCGCCATTTGGAGAGGGATCGGGGGTGAGGCTTGGGTCGTCGAAGGCATTCATGTCCATGCGATAGGAGAGCTGCACATCGCTTTCGTCGGTTTCCAGCACGAGCTGCTTCACGTTGAGCTGGGTGGAATCCATCTTCACGTCAGCTATTGCTTTGTTCACCACCAGTCCGCTCTGCTCCTTGAAACTCATCTGTTTCACTTTCACGTCCAAATCACCCGTTCCGCAATAGCGCACTTGTTCAATCTCCAAGTGAGTGTCGGTCGTGTTGATGTGGCTGGCATCGAATCCTTTCACACGTTCTGCCAATCTGTCGTCGTAGTTCAGGCTGGTGGAGTCAACAGTTATGTCGGTAAAATTGTAGATTTCTTCTCCTAAGTCCAAATAGCCTTTCAGTTGTGCATGGCCAATCTTTCCGCCGACCACCACACTGTCCTTTTGTGGCGTGAGCAGCACCTCGGCTTTCACGTTTTCTAATTGCACATCCTCCAAATTCAGTTTCCACAACACCGGTTCGCTAGTCGTTGTGTCCTCGGGTACGCTGTCGGCAAGTGCCACGCGCAAATCGGCATCCTTCAGCCGCACATGGTTGAGGTTGGCAAGTCCTTCGTTCAGGTTCACGCTATGGGAGTCCAAATAGATTTCGCCCACGTCGCCCTCTATCTTGACGGCCTCGATGAGTTCCTTCGTATTGAGTTTCGTATCGGTGAGTGTCACATAATCCACTTCCACCTCTCCTCTGAACAGCGGCATGAGTTTTACGCTCACATCCAGGTTCTTGGCGTTGAGCACCGTGTCGCCATCCTGCACAGCGAGCATGTCACCCATCTCCAAATCGAGCGGGAACTTGAGCCGAACACTGCCCACGCTCACGTCCATGCCCATCTCCTCGCTGAGCTTTTCGCTTGCCTTATCCACCGCCCAACGTTGCACTGGAGGCAGATACACCGCAACCACCGCCAGCACCACCAAGAGCAGCAAGCCCAGCAATGTCCACAACACACCTTTGCCAATCCTTTTCCACAAGCTTGGCTTCCGCTTCTCGTCCGCACGTCCTTCTTCTGGAGCAACGGTCGGCGTCGTATTTTCCTTATTTTCTGTTTCTGTCATTTTGTACTATCGGTGAGAGGGGACAAGAAATCAATGGTTCTTATAGCCCACACTCCCTTCAAATTTGCAAAAATACGGCAAATTTTCAAATTCACAAACTCAAAAACCACAAATTATCTTAAAACCATTTCTGTGATGTCAAAGAAATGCTCTCAAATGACAATTAAAAGACTCTACGGAGTATAGGAGTAAAGGAGAACAATGCCCATGCCAAAGCCCAAACAGTGAAGTGCTTATGGGGAATTTCAGAACCTCATGTGTGGATTGACTGAAGCGTTCCTTTGGATTCAACTAGTTGCCGAGGGCTCGTTATCGAATCAGCGAGCGCTCGGCGTTGCGATAACGAGCCCTCGCTATAATTTCGCTGAAGGCTCGGCGTTTCAGTAAAATCGAAGGAGAGATTCAATACAATCAAAGGAGAAAATCAGTAAAATCGAAGGAAACATTCAATTCAATCAAGGAAATGATTCAACATGGATCATTACCCCATCAAAGAAATTAATCATCTATCAGCAGTTGTTGTCGATACTCTCTATGACGTTTCAATACAATAGTCCGAACATCCATAGAGGAATGCGGTTACGATGGCCGACCTCTGTATTGTCAACAGCCAGATAACTATTAGGAATATCCTTTATTTGTTCGAAGGTTTTACCTTTTCCGCCAACTTCAAACAAATATTTCCTATTGACAAGAAAATCACCTGCTCTCGGATAGCGCACTTCATGAGTTTGTGAGAGTTGGTTGAAGAAAAAGGTCTCACGAAGGGTTCCAATATCAACTTTTGGAGTAAGCGCAAACATCATTGTTGGGTTGTTTATATAGATCTTGTCTGGTCGTGATAGATTATCTGGACTTTTCGAATCGTCACTCAATAACTGAAGTAATCCTCCACGTTGTAGTGCATATAGCATTTTCAACCCTTGATTACGATCTGTTTCCAATTCTTTGTAGAGTTCATTCATCTTTGGTAGTTGGGGAACTCTTTCTGCAAGAATCATCAGTAGTTTCTTCGTTTTGCGGATGGTTGACATAGTGATATCCTCAACATTTGGATAGTCCACTTCTATCACTTGGTTTGCAACATTCTGTAGTCTTTGGTAATATCCATGATGAACACTTTTGTAAAATGGATAATAGCCCACTTCGAGATATTTCTTAAAAAGTTCTAGTATTATTGTTTTGCCACATACCTCCATAGCAATACTGACATGATCCGAAAGAAGTTGCTCAAGAGTGACAGTGGACATTTGCAGTATGCCTTCGTACTCTAAAAACTCTCGTAATGATAAGCCACGCATTTCATACATTGTCAATCGACGTGAGAGATCCCCTTCACTGCTTTCCAACTGAAGCATTGATGAGCCAGTATAAACCACATTAAGTCCAGGATAGTCATCGCAAATATTCTTGAGTAACGTTTGCCAACGCTTGTAATAATGTATTTCGTCAATAAAAAGATGGGTTCCTCCATGTGTATAATGATAGTCCACAACATCGATGATGTCATGACTACTAAACCACAGATTGTCAAGCGAAACGTATAGCACTTTATCCAGTTCTTTCCCCTTAAAGGTTTCCTTGATGTGCTGCAATAGTAGGGTAGATTTACCACAACCCTTCGGACCTTTTATGCCAATCAGCGTGTCATTCCAATCTATCAATTTATATAGATAGCGGAAGAAAGACATTGGTGTAACTGCCAATCTACGTTGAAATATTTTTATAAGGTAACTAATATGTTCTTCCATACATCATAATGTTATAAAAAGGTGTTTCCAAAAAAACGATTACAAAGATATTTAAATGTTTGCAAACATCAAAACAATGCCCAAAAAAATGTTTGCAAACATTCAATTTAATAAGATTTTAGTGTTTGCAAACATTATTTTTTGAGTTTAAAAAGTAAAAATTACATGATAATTTGACTTTAATGACCTTAACTGAAAAAGCATCGTAATTATTGGTTTCCGATTCTTCATAAAAAAACTTCGAAATTGATTTTGAATTGCTCTCGATTTGTGTTATCGTTGACTTCGCCTCGGAAAAACTCAAATAAATTTGATTTTTCGCTCGGCTTGCACTAACGTTGACTGCGTCGAACTTAGGCTGTGCCTCGGAAAAATTCAAATAAATTTGATTTTTCGCTCGGCTTGCACTAACTTTGCAGCGGAATTTCGAAAACTAAAAGAATACTGACAACGTGAAAAAGAATCTTGAGACGCTTTGCGTGCAGGCTGGCTGGACGCCAAAGAATGGGGAAAGCCGTGTGCTTCCTATCTTTCAGAGTACTACCTTCAAGTATGAGACGAGCGAGGCAATGGCTCGTTTGTTCGACCTCAAGGATGAGGGCTATTTCTATACTCGTTTGCAAAACCCAACGAACGATGCTGTGGCTGCGAAAATCGCTGCGCTCGAAGGCGGAGTGGGCTGCATGCTCACTTCTTCGGGTCAGGCTGCCAATTTCTATGCCATTTTCAATATTTGTGAGGCTGGTGGTCACTTCATCACTGCTAACACGATTTACGGAGGAACGTACAACCTCTTTGGAGTGACGATGAAGAAGCTGGGTATAGAGTGCACTTTTATTGACCCTGACTGGGATGACGAGCGCATCGAGAAGGAATTCCGCCCTAACACAAAGTGCTTCTTTGGTGAGACCATTTCGAACCCAGGCGGTAACGTGTTCGACATAGAGCGCTTTGCGAAGATGGCGCACAAGCATGGCGTGCCACTTATCGTGGATAATACTTTTGCTACACCTATCAACTGTCGTCCTTTCGAATGGGGTTGCGACATCGTGACTCACTCCACGACGAAATACATGGATGGACATGCCACTCAGGTGGGCGGTGCCATCGTGGATAGTGGAAACTTCGACTGGGAGGCATACGCTGACAAGTTCCCTGGACTTTGCACACCTGATGAGAGTTATCATGGACTGACTTATACGAAGGCATTTGGCAAGAAGGCTTACATGACAAAACTCGTATCACAGTTGATGCGCGACCTCGGTAGCATTCCTGGTCCTCACAATTCCTTCCTTTTGAATTTAGGTTTGGAGACGCTGCATCTGCGTATGCCTCGCCACTGCGAAAACGCACAGAAGGTGGCTGAATGGCTTCAGGCGAATCCAAAGGTGGCTTGGGTGAACTATTGTGGTCTGCCAGGCAATAAATACTATGAGTTGGGACAGAAATATCTTCCAAACGGCTCATGCGGCGTGATTGCCTTTGGCTTGAAAGGCTCTCGCGAGGATGCCATCAAGTTTATGGACAACCTCGACTTCATCTGCATTGTGACGCACGTGGCTGATGCCCGCACTTGTGTGTTGCATCCTGCAAGCCATACGCACCGCCAGTTGAGCGACGAGCAGTTGATTGAAGCGGGTGTGGCTCCTGACCTCATTCGTCTCTCTGTCGGCATAGAGAATGTGAACGACATCATTGCCGACCTCGAACAGGCGATGGAATGCCTCACCCCCAACCCCTCTCCGAAGGGCGAGGGGAGTTGAATGAAATCCTAAAATAGTAATTCTTTAAATATGTAAATCAATTCTTATGGAACGGAATCTTAGACTGTTTTTGGCAACATTTTTGATGTTGTTTGGCGTAAACACTATGTTTGCAAATGGAGATTTCACTGTTGATGGTTTTGCTTATATCATCAACGAAGACGGGATTAGTGTGAGTCTCACTTGGAAAGACTATGACCAGCCTTATACGGGCGATATTGTGGTACCAGCAGAGGTGACTCATGATGGAAAAACTTACACCGTAAACAATATTGGCTACTTGGCTTTCTCTTATGTGACCCGCACGGTGAATGGCTCATGGCCTGTTATCACGAATAACCCTGAAGTTACTTCCGTGACGCTTCCTAATTCCATCACTTCGATTGATACGGGTGGATTTTTGAAGTGCAACAAGCTCAAGAACATCACCATACCAGAGACGGTGTTGGTGATTGAGCAGTCTGCATTTGCAGGATGTTCCAGTTTGGAGGAAATAACGATTCCTGAGAGTGTCTATATCATTGAAAGCCATGCTTTTAGTGGTTGCACAAAATTGAAGACTGTCAGGATTTCCGATGGACTGGGCTACATTGGCTCGATGGCTTTTAATGGATGCAAAAACTTGGAAAGCGTCTATTGCTATTCTACGAAAGAGATTAAAGCCTATAAAGATGTATTCGATGGATGCGTCAATGCCACGCTCTATGGGTTGGATGACTGGATGGCTTTATACAGTGAGACAAATGGTTGGAATCAGATTGCTTCCAAGGTGTCATTGATGCCAATTACCATAGCTTGCGGCAATGGTGGCTCAATGCAGGTGAATGGTATGAGCTTTAGGGAAACGATTGGCAAGGCATACGTATCGAAAGATGTTGATACAACCATCAGTTTCACACTTTCGAAGGGACAGCAACTGAGCATGGTGAAGCTGAATGGAGAAGACATCACGAATGAAGTGGTGGACAACGTGCTCACTACCAGTATCCCTGCTGATGCTACTTTGCTTGTCACTTTCAAGAACCAAGGGTATGACATCAATCAGGATGGGGAGGTAACGGTTGCTGATGTGGTAAGTCTGGTCAATTACATTCTAAGCATTGAATAAATAGAGTTTTTCAAAGACTTTGGTGTTTTGTCAAGGATTTTGAGGATTTAAAGGATTTTGCAATGGGCGGTTCATCGTCGGATTATCCTTATAAATCCTTAAAATCCTTGATAATATATTACGATAACCTTGGTTTGATACTTAGTTTCGTGAGCATCCTTGTTGTTTTTCATCATAAATGATGATTGATGAGCATGGATAAATGTCGTACCTTTGCACACGAAATCGAAATAAGTATTAATTAAGATTATGATGAAAAAATATGTATTGATAGGATTGGCACTCTCTGCTCTTGTGAGTAGTGGTGCGAAAGCTGAAAATGGAAATGGAATAGGAACTGGAGAGGTGAACGAATCGGAGACAGCTGCATTGGATACAGTTGTGTCTCGTCGTTTTATGACGGATGAGGTAGTCATTGAAAACGATCCCAAGACCCTCGGTTCCCTTCGTCATCAAGCATTGAGTTATAGTGAAATAGGTGGAGCCAACTTGAGGAATGTGCAAATCAACTCGTTGAAGACTGCTTCTCAGTTTGTTCCCAATCTTTTCATACCTGATTATGGTTCTCGTCTCACATCTGCCATCTATATCAGAGGTATCGGCTCGCGTGTCAACACGCCTGCAGTGGGTCTTTATGTAGATGATGTGGCTTACAAGGAGAAGTCGGCTTTCGATATTGCATTCAACGACGTAAGCCGCATCGAAGTGCTTCGTGGTCCTCAATCGACACTCTATGGCAGTAATACCATGGGTGGTTTGATACAGGTCTATTCGCATTCTCCGCTTGAGGTGTTCCAGTTTGGTCGTCAAACTGTTATCAATCTTGGTGGAAGCACCAAGGATGTGGGTCGATACGTGAATTTCCGCACCATGCATCCTATGGGCAACAGTGCTGCATTCAGCGTGAGTGGTTTCTATCAGGGAAGGGATGGCTACAACACCAATACTTTCTTGAACCGTTCTTCAAACGGCGGCAATGAAGGCGGAGGCAAGTTCCGTTTGGTTTATAATCCTGCATCTGACCGTCGTTTCTTGCTTGATTTCAAGACTTCTTTGGAATATAGCGATGAGAATGGATATGACTACTACAACGTGAAAGACCACAAGATTGTGGAAAACGAATTGGGTTCGTATCGTCGCACATTGATGAACACATCCTTGAAGTTGAAGTACGATTTTGCGCATAGCACTTTGACTTCGGTGTCAGCCTATCAGTTCATCACCGACAAGATGTTTATGGACCAGGACTTTTCGTCTGCTAATATCTTTACGCTTCAGCAAAAGCAAAAGAGCCACAACCTTTCGGAGGAATTGGCGCTGAAAGGTTCATGGAGCAATATCGGTCTCGACTACGTAGTGGGTGGATTTGTGTCGAAGCAATGGCTTAAGACCAATGCGCCAGTGGTGTTCGGAAAGGACGGTATTCAACAATTCATTCAGTCGGGTATTGACAAGGGTTTTGAAGCTGCCAACAAGGCGATGAATCCAATGGGCATGAGTCTTGGCTTAGTGATTGATGATGATGCGATGGAAGTGCCAGGTTTGTTCGACACACCTATGTTCAACACGGCAGCCTTCGGACAACTCACCAAGCGCGATCTCTTCATCAAGGGACTCGACCTCACAGCGGGTGTGCGTGTGGATTATGAACATACGAAGATGGATTACGATACTTATGCTACCTCCAATTTTACTTTCCACATGAATCATGGTCCAAGAATGACCATCAACAAACCATTTAGCTCTACGTCGGCTTACGTAGGAACTCTGAAAAATGACTACACACAGGTTCTTCCAAAGGCTGCACTCAGCTATCGCATCAACTCGGATGCGATGGTTTATGCTTCGGCTTCGAAAGGATTCCGCTCGGGTGGCTTCAACTTCCAGATGTTTAGCGACTTGATTCAGAGTGCTATGCGTAACGATATGATGAGCGAACTTGCCAAAGACCCTCAGTTGGGAGCTCGCATGGCAAACTACATGAAGATTGGCGAGAATCCTTCTGCTGACTCCACTACAGTGTTTAAGCCAGAAACCAGTTGGAACTTCGAACTGGGCACACACCTCACTTTGTTCGACGGGCATCTCAATGCCAATGCGGCTGTGTTCTATATCAAGGCAAAGGATCAGCAGCTCACTCGCTTTGCTGCTGCAAGCGGATTCGGACGTCAGACGGTGAATGCAGGTGAGAGCGAAAGCTATGGTGCTGAAGTGGAATTGCAAGGATGGTTCCGTCTTTTCAGCAATCCTCTCTCATGGCATGGTTCTTATGGTTATACTCATGCTAAATTCACGGATTACGATGCTGGAATTAGCAATGGAGTGAGTCATAATTACACTGACAACTACGTGCCATTTAGTCCTCTCCACAACTTTTCGTTGGCTGCTGATTATTCTCTTCCTCTTTCCGCCTCTTCCTCTTGTGCATCTCGTTTGTTCTTCGGAGCCAACCTCACAGGACAGGGCAAAACCTACTGGACAGAAGACAACACGGCGAGCGAACCCTTCTATATGTTGTTAGGCGCTCATGCTGGAGTGCAGTTGGGAGATATGACCATCAACATCTGGGGTAAGAACCTCACTGACAAGAGCTACGTGCCATTCTACTTCGTTTCCATGTCGAACGGATTTGCACAGACCTGTCGTCCTCGTCAGTTCGGTATCGACCTCACTTATCAATTCTAAAAATTACACAACCACATATTTTTTTAGAGTCAGCAAACCAAAGAATCCCTGCTCCGTGCATTCGTATGGGGCAGGGATTTCTTCGTTCTGAAGTTTTTTAGGCAAAATGATAAGCAATTCAAAAAAATGTTGTAACTTTGCAGCGTTTTTTGGTGATTATCAGATAAACAGAGAAATAAATAACGATTTACTTATTATTTTTTAATACACAAACGATGAAAAAAGTTTTAATAATGTTTGCGTTGCTTCTAATGGGAAGCACTTCATTGATGGCTCAATCAACGTCAATTTCTATACAGAAGGTGAAGGATGAGATTGATGATGATTTAGCTGGATTCTATTTTGGTTTAAATACGGCTCTGAGTGCTCCCGACAACATGAATGTCAATCTTTGGAAGTCGTGGGAAGTGGGTTTCGACCTTCCTATTTGGAGTCCTGAAATCACGAAGTCTTTCTTATTCCACATGGACCTCGGTTTCAATTGGAAGAACTTCCGCTCGACGGATGCTGACAGGAGTTTTATGAAGAACTACACTAACAAGGAGGTTTTCATTGGAGCACCAGAATATCTCATTAGTCCATCAGGCGCTAAAGGCTATGTGGATTTCTCGCGTATGAAGATTTTCTCTATCACTTTGCCTCTGTTGTTCGAGGTGAAAGCATCGGAGAAGTTTTCCATTGCTGCGGGTCCAATCGTGAACTTCAACCTTCATGGTAGTTTGAAGACAAAGTATTATAATGACCGTGGCGAGTATGTGACTTTCACGTCGAATGGTCTGCGCCAGCAAGTGGTGACAGTGGATTTGAAGGGTATGATTATTTGGGACAATCTGGGTTTCTATTGCAAGTGGTCGCCTATGCGTCAATTGCAGGATAAATACGCTCCAACGCTTGATTTCAAGGGGATAAGCTTCGGTTTACAACTCTGCATGTAATAGATTTTTATCAACATAAAAAGCCGCAAGGAATTTCGAGCAAATTCTTTGCGGCTTTTTTCTTACCCCAAGGTGACTTCTAAGTCCAATTCCTTACAGAGCTTGTCGAGTGCTGAATAGCGTTCCTTTAGGATTTGGAGACGTTGTGGCTTTGTATAGAATTTCGGACGTTCGGCAGGGGTGAGCGTGCGAATCGACATCGTGAGTGAATCTGAGCCAACACTATCTCGAATGTAAGATAGAATGATAGCCTCGTATTTCTTGAGCGTGTCGATGTTCATGGCGTTGCTCACAGCCACTTCGAAAGTCTTTTCGTCGAGCAGATGAGGTGTGTGGTTACGCATCACAATGCCTATGGAAGGTTCATCTTTAAACGTTTCTTCCTCTAAGATATGCCATGCCGTGATGATATTTTCCTCAGTGACACCACCTGGCAACTTTTGCATTTTGGGTTGCGTTTGCAGGGTAGGGGTTGCTGCTTGAGTCGTTGCAGTTCCCTGTGTTTGGCTTTGCAAACGTTGCTTAATGCTGAAGCTGCGGACTGTCTTGAAGGAGCCTGGTGCTGGAGTTGCTGGAGGAGAGGATGGGATGGAATCCTTAGGATTTGTAGATTCTTTAGGGTTTGTTGATTCCTTAGGATGAATCGGCTCCTTGGCATGAATCGGCTCCTTAGGGGTGCTGAGGGTGCTTGCTGCTGGGTTGGCAGCCGTAGAGGCAGGAGCTTTTTCGCTCTGCTTCGTAAAAATGGGTTTAAGAATCTTCGTAGGGCCAAGCCCGGAAGGGTTGCCGTCAGCCTCTCCCGTGGCAATCTGTGAAATCTCGATGAGCGTGAGTTCCACGAGGAGACGTTTGTTCTGACTCACCTTGTAGTTGAGGTCGCAGTCAGTACACTTGCGAATGGCGGCATAGAGGAATTTTGGAGTGCAACGCTTGGCTTGCTCGGCATAGCGTTGACGGATGTCGTCCGACACTTCGAGCAGTTTTGTCGTGGCTTCGTCGCGACTAATCAATAAGTTGCGGAAATGCGTATTGAGTCCACCCACGAAATGACTTCCTTCGAATCCTTTCGAAAGAATGTCGTTCAGCGTGAGCATGATTTCAGAAACATTGCCTGTGAGGAAGAAATCGACCAGTTTGAAATAGTATTCATAGTCGAGCACATTGAGGTCGGTGATGGTTTGCTGATAGGTGATATTACCTTGGCAGAACGATGCTACTTGGTCGAAGATGGACAAGGCATCGCGCATACCACCATCCGCTTTCTGCGCAATCACGTTGAGGGCAGCAGGCTCGTAGGTGATGCCTTCTTGTTGTGCTACTTTCTCCAAATGCCCCACGATGTCCTGCACCGTCATCCGACTGAAATCATAGATTTGGCAGCGTGACAGAATCGTTGGAAGGAGTTTATGCTTTTCGGTGGTGGCAAGAATAAAGATGGCATGCTTTGGTGGTTCTTCCAGCGTTTTCAGAAAAGCGTTGAAAGCGGCTGTGGAAAGCATGTGTACCTCATCCACGATGAACACTTTGTATTTGCCTACCTGTGGCGGAATATTCACCTGCTCAATGAGTTGGCGAATATCGTCCACACTGTTGTTCGAGGCGGCATCGAGTTCGTGGATGTTATATGAACGTTGCTCGTTGAAAGCGCGACATGATTCACATTCCTCGCATGCATCGCCATTCTCCTTGGGGTTGAAGCAGTTGATGGTTTTAGCAAAGATGCGGGCGCAAGTGGTTTTTCCCACACCACGAGGTCCACAAAACAGATAAGCATGCGCCAACCTTCCCGAAGCAATAGAGTTTTTCAGTGTCGTGGTGAGAGAGGACTGACCAACAACGCTGGAAAAGGTGGTTGGACGATATTTTCGAGCGGAAACGATGTAGTTTTCTGACATTGTGTTTTTTAGGCTTAAATTTCGTCGATGCTCACGATGCCATGAGTCACAGCATAGATGGTGAGCGCAGAGACGGAATGCATGTGTAGTTTCTCGCAAATGTTCTTGCGGTGTGAAATGACGGTTGGTAGCGAAATGCAGAGCTGGTCGGCTATTTCCTTGTTGATGAACCCGCGCACCACAAGTGCCAACACTTCGGCTTCGCGTTTACTGATTTCGATTTCGGGTCCCACCACATCCTCTTCTTGCATGTTGCCATGATGGTAGCCTTGGCCTTGAGAGGAGCCATGCCCATGCTGATGGAGGAGCAAGAGCGACTTGATAAGGTCGTGCTCCATTTGAGCCGTGTTTAGCGTGTGAAAACGTGCAAACTGTGTACTTGCCATCGGTTGTGAGGTAAGTACAATGGTTTGGTGAGGATGCTGAAGGAAGAATTCGGTATTCGATAGCAATATCTGCGACGACACGAAAAAGTGGAAGAAAGGTGTTTCACTTTCCGCCTGCATGTCCTCGAGCGAAGAAAAAATGCTGACGTCCACCATCGGAATGATATTGTCGATGATGGACTTCAGTCCTGTCGCTTCGAGCGTGTTCTGGTCTATAATTGCTATGCGTGGAACCATTATGAGAAGCCCCCTACCGGCCTCCCCGAGGGGAGGAGAAAGAATGAAAATTACTCAACCAATGAGCTATCTAATTTATATTTAATCTTCCTTAGTTTCTGCATCAACAGATTCTTCAGTTTCTTCGATGTCGTCGAGCGCATTGCCCGTCAGTTTAGCCATCAACTTTTCTTCGAGTTCCTCAGCCAGTTCAGGATTGTCGGCAAGGAGTTTCAGCAGGTTGTCACGTCCGTGAGCCAGGCGATTGCCTTCGTAAGAGAAGAAAGCACCACTCTTCTTAATGATTTCTGTTGCCACACCGAGGTCGGCTATTTCTGCCAGTTTATTGATGCCCGAGCCAAAGAGTATCTCGAATTCTGCCTTGCGGAATGGAGGAGCCACCTTGTTCTTCACCACCTTCACGCGTACGGAGTTTCCATACACTTGGTCGCCATCCTTCAAGGCTGACACTCGACGAATGTCGAGACGAACCGATGCATAGAACTTCAAGGCATTTCCACCTGTTGTGGTTTCTGGATTGCCGAAGAGTACACCGATTTTCTCGCGTAATTGGTTGATGAAAATACAAGTCGTCTTGGTGCGGTCGATGGATGCTGTGATTTTGCGAAGAGCCTGACTCATCAGTCGTGCCTGCAAACCTACGCGGTTCTCACCCATGTCGCCTTCGATTTCAGCCTTTGGTGTGAGGGCAGCCACGGAGTCGATAACGATGATGTCGATGGCAGACGAACGGATGAGTTGGTCTGCAATCTCCAAAGCCTGCTCACCATTGTCTGGCTGAGCAATCCACAGGTTATTGATATCCACACCGAGTTTCTGCGCATAGAAGCGGTCGAAAGCATGTTCTGCGTCAATGAAAGCAGCGGTACCTCCTGCTTTCTGTGCCTCTGCAATGGCATGGATAGCGAGGGTTGTCTTACCCGACGATTCAGGACCATAGATTTCGATGATACGTCCCTTTGGATAACCACCCACGCCGAGTGCGGCATTGAGTGACAACGAACCCGTTGGAATCACTTCCACGTCTTGAATATTGTCGTCACCCAACTTCATGATGGCACCTTCGCCAAATGATTTCTGAATGCCTGCCATAGCTGCTTCCAATGCTTTCATCTTCTCGGAAACATCTTTTGGCGGTGTTATATTTGTTTTCTTTGCCATAAAAAGATTTACGGATTTACTTATTTACGATTTACTGATTTTATTTACTATCGAATTCTTAATAGTGGAGTATCTACTCCCTCCCCCTCGGGGGAGCCGGAGGGGGGCTTGGGCTTTGGCTGGGTCTCCTATAATTCCAAATCCCCGTCGAATACCTCGTGCCAAGGCAAGCCTTGCTTGTTGAGTTGTTCCATGAATGGGTCTGGGTCGAACTCTTCCACATTGAAAACACCAGGTTTCTTCCAAATGCCTTTCAGGAACATCATCGTACCAATCATAGCAGGCACGCCCGTAGTGTAGCTCACGCCTTGCATTCCCGTTTCTTGGTAAGCTGCTTGATGCGAGCAGTTGTTAAATACATAATAGGTACGCTCCTTTCCATCCTTCACACCACGGATGCGGCAACCGATGGACGTTTCGCCTTCGTAGTTCTCACCGAGTTCCTGTGGATTAGGCAGTACAGCCTTGAGGAACTGGAGCGGCACAATCTTCACCTTCTCCACCTTCGTTGGGTCGTCGGCAAGCGGTGCTTCGTAAGTGATTTCGTCGATACGGCTCATGCCGATATTCTGAATCACATCGAGATACGTGAGGTACTGCTGACCGAAAGTCATCCAGAAGCGAGCACGCTTGATGCTTGGATAGTTGAGCACAAGACTCTCCAACTCCTCATGGTGGAGTAGATACGACTCGCGAGGACCGATGTTAGGGTAGGTGAGAGGTTGGTGGATTTCGAGCGGTTCCGTCTCAATCCATTTGCCATCCTCATAGTAGAGTCCCTTCTGAGTGATTTCGCGAATGTTGATTTCAGGGTTGAAGTTTGTGGCAAAAGCCTTGTGGTGATTACCTGCATTGCAGTCCACGATGTCGAGATAATGGATTTCATCGAAATAGTGCTTGGCAGCGTATGCCGTATAAATGCCCGATACACCTGGGTCAAAACCGCAACCGAGGATGGCTGTGAGTCCAGCCTTCTCAAAGCGCTCACGGTAAGCCCATTGCCAAGAATATTCGAAGTGTGCCTCGTCGCGAGGTTCATAATTGGCAGTGTCGAGATAGTTCACGCCAGCCTTCAGGCAAGCCTCCATGATGGTCAAATCCTGATAAGGCAAAGCGAGGTTCATCACGATTTCTGGTTTGAAGTCGTTGAACAGTGCAACGAGTTCATCCACATTGTCTGCATCCACCTTCGCAGTCTTGATGTTGGGATTGCCAATAGCCTTCACCAGTGCATCGCACTTGCTTTTTGTACGGCTTGCAATCATCACTTCAGTAAACACGTCGGGGTTCTGGGCCACCTTATGTGCTGCCACCGAGGCAACGCCTCCAGCACCGATAATCAATACTTTTCCCATTTCGAGTTGTTTTGGTTGTTTATTTCGTTACAAATATAGTCCCTTTTTTTCAAACACACTAATTTGCACAAAGTTTTTTTTGAAGAATTTATCCTCATCTTCCAAATATTTCTTACCTTTGCACCCTGAAACTTTTTTATTTGGTCTCGTAGCTTAGCTGTATAGAGCGTCAGATTCCGGTTCTGAAGGTCGTGGGTTAGAATCCCACCGAGATCACTTCTTAAAATCCGCAAGAAACTGATTGACAGAATCTTGCGGATTTTTATTTTTATTCAATGCACCACATTTGCACCACTAAGTAAGGCCCACTATTCAACATTTTAAATGTCTAATAGCACTTCCCAATATTCAGTTCCCGTCCTCAACGACATGATACACGTCATCGTTATCTATTTCATTGGCAATGGCATTCATTAATAGACACTTCTATCGAGTCCCTCCCCCGTTTGGTCAGCATTCAATGAGATTCATACCATGCTAAGTTTATTTCTTGCTTCAATAATCTTATTGTAATTCCAGCAGAACCTATCCAACTGATTAAATTTAAAGAAGGTATAGTATCTTGCCTTATCTATTGGCGTTTTATGACATTGGCCTATCAGAGATATAAAAGAAGGCTCTGCATCCTCATAGTGATACACTGTAGTTTTCATATAATTATCAACACTTAGATGACCCAAGATCTCCCTTGTAAATTGCTCAAGACCTTCTTCTGCAATAGTATCTTCTATAATCCTGCTTATTGACTTAGTATCAAAAAGAACTTCAGGAAGTTTCTTTGTTTTTATATAGGTCGATAAAATAATATATGTTCTATCCCTCATTTCCTTAAGAACTGTTTTTATGTCAAGAAAAGGCTTAACTGGATTACTACCCAAATTATCTTCTGATATGATGGTTTGACAATACCATTTGTCAATATCGTTTCCTTTATAATCGTCATTTAAGAGCACAAAATACTTAAATGTGCTAAACAATTCTATATAGCAGACTAAGGAACGACAATCATCAACACCTGTGGTCTCTGTGTAAAGTCTCAATTTATGTAATGGATATTTTTGATCCACATAATCTTCCATCAAAGCTATTGTCATTTCAGCAGCAGAATGTGGCATGTATGGTACAACCATTGCTGATTCAGTTTTCAGTATTGCAGTATTATTTTCTCCTTTTTTTAATGTGTATGGCATATCCTCAATTCTTACATTGCAATCAAGCGCAAACTCTGTTGCGATTTTACATAAGCCTTCACGGAATGTCATGTTAAATTCGGCATTGCCTTCTGAAAAGAAGAGGCCTACTGTGCCCAATGTACTTATATCCTCACATAATTCTACAGCATAGTCATTATACTCTTGATGTTCTTTTTTTACCACATTTTGATATTGTATAATACGCTTTTTATGCCCATATATTTTGATTACTTTATTATCTGTATCTATTTCATAATATGGTGTAATAGGATATGTCTTACCATCAAAAAATTCAATATCCTTCTTTTCATCCTCTGGCAAATACAAGAATCCTTTCAAACGCTTAGCATTTGTAGATCCGTGATCCTTATTAATCAACTTTTCACGTAGAAGTTCAATAAAACCACTGAATAATTCAACAAACTTTGCATCATTCTTACTATATAATCCTCCACATTGTTCACATAATATAGTTGAAGATTTAAGTTTTCCATATATTCCATTGTGGATTATGTGTTCCTTATGGCGCTTGGCAGTACCATTTGCGCCATCATCTGTTAGAGTTTTTCTACATACATAACAGGTATCCATTTTGCTTGAGATTATTATTGGTTAAAATTTAATATAATTGGATCCCAGGAATATTTTAACAGTCCCATCTTGAGAGACCTTAAATGCTATGCCATTTTTTGCTAAAATGGACGCAGCCGTTTCTCCTGTTCCTTTAGGATTATTTGATTGTTCTGTTGTTAAATTCGCAATACATCCATAATATAGCAATTTGCCCTCTGAATTAATTGTTGTTGCACCATCACTCGAAAGGAAACGTTTAAAGATACCTTCGGATTCTGGGTCTTGAATCTTTATCGAAGAATAAAAATGGGAATGCTTATTACTTACGTATTTATCAATATCTTTAACATCTGAAGACGATGGTATCCAAAGTATAGAACTAATGTCATTTTTAGAACAATATAAGATATAATGCATGATAGCATCAAATAATCCATCATGTAAATGAATAAACTTATCGATTTGCTTTTCGAGCCACTTATAGTCCCTATAACGCCAAGTGTTTTCTTGATAGATAAATTCAATTCCTTTTGATGTGATAATGGATAATTCTCTACCACTCTCTGTTCTTAGCATAATATCCCTCCCCATTATAGCACCAGAAGAAGAGAATCTATGAATATCGTAAGCCATTTGGTCCTTATATTCATATATATATGGTATTGTACCTTTTAAATTTGATAAATAGAACGCAGAATGGCCATCAATTAAATACCAAAATCGGGTGTTAATGTCCTCGTAAATATTTTGGGGTGATCTAAGTTTTAATAAAGTTCCAACTGCATCATTCTTTTCTCGTTGTTCTTTATAGTTATGTAGTGACTTGGTAACAATTAAACCTGTTGAAAAATTCTTTCCTTCAAATGTAGTTGTACGAAGGGCATTGAATTTCTGAATATAATAGTATATTTTATACGAATTGTACGTTCCTGCAGAAACATATTTTGAAACTATCCTTGTAATTAAGTTCTCGTTGAAGAAAATAACAGATCCTCTGAATTTTGATTTAAACGAATCTTGTAAAGCGTTGGAAATGGAGGCTGCTGCAAATGTGAATATTTTTTTCCCTTCAAACTCACCTATTCCATGGCCCTTTATAACAACTCCAAGCAAATATGAAGATTCGTCAACATTTAAATGAGAAATTAAGAGTACTCTATCTACATCAAGAATATACACGCTACGATTAATACAAGCCATAATATCAATATTATAAGCAGGCATTATTTCACGTAAAGGTTCAAAATGAAGTCTTACAGTAGCTGAAAAAAAATTACCTAATGTTTGAATGAGCAGAATATGCCCTCCCATAAGGAAATCCTTATAATTCTTTACTGCACTAAAGTTTTTGTACTGCATTTTAGTAGGATTATATATCAAAATTTGCATTCTCTGTTGCAAATATACAAATATTATTCTAATACTATACTATAGCAGTTTAACCAATTTTTTGAAAGTGATAGAGTTTTTTATGTAAACAAACGATTCTTTTTTTTGTCTGGTCAATTGTAATGCAACCTCATATATTCCTCGCGGTTCAGTTCGCGCCTCATATCCTCATCTATCTCTTGAAGGCACATTTTCACCCAGTCCCTTACCTCGGCTCTTGGATGGTTCTTGATGCCATCCAGACATTCTTTCTTCTGCCGCAGCAGTGGTATTATTGAACCACCCCACGTGAATGTCCCCATATTTGCATGCAGAGAATCAAGCACGTCTTTTTGGTTACCAAATTCATCTAACATCCACATAAACCAATCGCTGAACGTATGGCTGTCTTTGAAAACGGGTATCATCTGTGCTACCCTTAGAGGAGCCTTATCAGGATACTTCTTGCACATGTTCTGTACCTTGTCGTCTCTCACTTGAAACAATGCGCCTACACCGAAGGATGTTCCTGAACCAATCTCATCTTTTATCTGAAACAAGAATCCATAATAATCATCACATACAAACGCGCTCTCAAAGTCATCCCAGATGACATCCCTATATTTCTTTACCAACACACTATAGATGCCGTCATAATTTCCATGGAGGTAGCCCTTGTTAAAGTCTTTTATTAGTTTCCTATTCAAATCTACAGCAAAATCTTTATCATTGCTTTTTTCTAATATGTCAGTGACATATCTGGCATATTCATAGTCCAGATTACTTGTTTCTTCTGTTATGGGGTAAGATAGAATCAGTTGTTTCACGATTCTACACACATTATTATCTTTCAATAACTCCCTGTGATATCGATGGTTAAGGACAAATCCCATCAATGGCTTAATTTTCTCAGGATAGTCTTCATAGAAACGCTTTACTATTTCTCCTACTTGATCAAGGGAAAATAAAGAAATGAAAATAAGATAATAATCAGCAGCATCCTCTCCCAAACGTCCTTCCTTTACATCTGCTTTAATTTGACTATAGGACAAGAATCCTTCCGTCTCAGCATTTGCCATCAGTTTTACATACAATCCATGATACCCATTATCATAAACTTTCTGTAAAAACGCCCTTAATGGTTTCCTATTTCGGAATACATAGCATATTCTCGATACGAAACCACTTCGGAATTCATCTCCGCCAAGTTTCTCCACTAACAAAATAATTGTAGACAGTAAACCTTCAAGTTGACTATCACTCATTAACTCGTTAAGCGTCAACGAGAACCATATATCGTGATATTCTTTATCTGCTACTATTTCTTTTATTTCGTTCTCAGACAGATATACTCGCTCATCAAGGAACTCCTTAACCAAAGGCTCAAAAAGCTCTCTCTCCTTCGCCACCTCTTCCTCAGGGCTTAAGTCATATCTGTCATACAGCGCCATTCGGGCATCTTTCAGCTTCTGGCAGAAAGATGTTGGCCTGATTCGCTGTTTGAAAACATCTATTTGTTCTTGTACGTCTTGTTGATAAATGGACAGTCGGGATTTGTTTACTTTGTTCAAGGCAGTGTACATCTCCTCCCACTTACCATCTTTCATATCCGCAATCATGTTCAAAAACGGCAACATTCTCCCAAGCATACCGTCATAAGTCCATCTGAAAACATGGCTTATGGATATTTTTGCAGTCCTCTCTAGAATATCTTTATCCTCTTCCAGCCACAACATCAGCATATCACGGCACTGTTCCCAGTATTCCACAATCTCCATGTTAGACTTGGGCATATAGTCTGTTTTACGTTGTAGTCCAAACTGAGCTCCAGAACCATCTCTTACAAAACTTCCATTATCGAAAGCTCTGTCAAAACACTCCAATGCTAATTCTTCATACTCTTTCCCCGATATTTTCAAATAGTGCAACGTTTCCAAGCGTTCCTTTAAGGTTGCTTCTGTACCGGGCAGCATAATATGAAAGAGTTGTTTGAACTGTCCTGTAGCATTGTTCCCCCAGGTTTCATTCTCTGCAGCAGCCAACAGGGCTAGAACTTTGCTGCCATCTTGGTAACTCTCTTTACTGAAGCACAGCTTTTCCAATGACCAAATCAGATTGCGGCGTATCTCTTTAATAATATTGTTCTTTGCCCATGCAACACCTTTCGGAAGTAAAACTCGGTATAAGCAGGAAGCGATAGCACCCGGATTCACTGACGACATGGCGAGAAAGAGCCGTGAACCCAGGTCTGAACAAACCACTTTCTCGTTACAAAAAGGGGCATGTGTCTCCCCTGTCAATCTCTGTATCAAGTCTTGTGCAGATTCGCTGTCCTGCATATAGTCAAGTCGCTTGTATAAGCCGTCCCTCACTACTGTATATAATGGTTTGTCCAAGGCTTGAATCCGATCAAGAATCCCCACCATTCTTTCTTCATCAGGGTCATCTTCAAACCACTTCCCAACAAGCCACACAGCAAGTGGGAATGGACGCACATTTAGCCAACTCTGAGTAATTTCTATCAAGGAGCTATCGTATAGGTTAATGGTGTGGCTAAACAAGTGACGTTTTTCTTCAGGCGATTTACCATACAGTGGTGTTATACCTTCGTCATTTCTGATAAACTTATATGCCTCCTTGTATTCATTCCTATAGGGGAATGGTTGGAACAGTGACAGGGAACGCATCACTATCTCCTGTTCACTTTCATGGCCTTCCTCAAATTTCAGAAGCTTCTTCACCACATGATCAACTGTGTGAACATCTACATGCTGTTCCTTAAGGTACTCCTCAACAAGCAGTATCGCCATACCGGGAAACCCGTCTGAAATTTTCTTTATCTGCTCCCGGTCGGTATTGCTGCCATTACGCTCCGGAACCTTTCTTTCTATAAAATCATTCACCATCTCTTTCATCTCGTCTTGCGTCATAAGCAGCTGTAGTACATTCATGCCGCTAAGGTTCCTTCGGTCGTAGAATTCATTGTTCACACCTATTATTCTGAATTTCGACGCATATTCGTCTCTTTTCGTTATGATATCTTCCAATAGGCTGTTAGGACAGTTGTCTAATACAATAAGTCCCTCCTGCCCCTTATGACTATTCATAATTTCTGTGACATCATATACCAGTCCCATCTGACTGTCAGAGAACTCACAATAATAATAGTTCGGACTATTAGTTCCATCATCAAAAGCTTCCCTCAATATACGTGTCTTCCCTAGACCAGACAAAGCAACAAGCTGTATCGTTGTATTGTCTTTATCACGAAGCTTCGCTATAACATCATCTATCTTATCGTTTTTTAGAAATTCACCATCCCTTTTCTGACAGAAGAGTGAAAGCGTCATCGGCTTAACTATCGTTGATCCAGGTATTTGCATGTGCCAGACACCGTTTGTTCCGTAATTTCTATCCTTGACAAAATCTGCATTGTCATCCTGATAATAGCACTGCGTCTCCACAAATCGCTCATCCGATTCATAGTCTATCACCATGAAACCATTACGATATTTCCTTTCTGCGCTCTCATTAGTACTTAGTGTACCTGGTGAAGTAAAGTAGAAACAGCTTCCCGATACCCGACCCACATATTCACCGTCATTATCATGGGTATGCCCACAGAAGAAAGCGTCATAGTTTCTGGCTATTAGGTCTTTCAATGTGTTGGTCTCAAACGGATTCATCATATTCGGATGATGGTGGCCAACAGCCAAACGTAAGTGGCAGTCTTCAAAGAAATCACGAGAGTCTGTTATCTGCGATTTTCCCATGACTATCTTATGCTCATCCGTATCAGAGTTATAACACCTCCATGCAGTATTCAAGCAGTTGATACCAACTACCCTTCCGTCTATATTCAACTTTACACCATATTGGAAGGGTGTCATCTTAATGGTTGCATCACCCTTATATTCCTGCCAATATGCATCTCTCAATCGGTTGTATTCTGCTATTCTTGGCTGGTCTTTCCCATCATTATGGATATACCAATCAACATCTTCGTGATTTTTCAGGCGGTCAGTTATCTCCTGATCTTTATCGTCACCACCAACTGCGGAACGATCAATTTCATGGTTCCCCAATGTAAAGACAAACCTATTGGGACCTAATCTGACTTCTGATGTGAGCGGCATAATGACCATCTTTTTGAACATCTCAAACGCACAAAGCATTTTGGGGTCTGAGAAATCTTTTCCGGCCTTGTCTATCATGTCGCCAGAGAAGATGATCAGATCAATCTGACGCTCCGTGTTAATTGTTCGAAGTGCCCCTTTCAGCCTCTTTACAATAGACTCAGCTCTTTCCAGTTGGTCAGCCCTTAAATGAAAATCTGAAAAATGTATTATTCTCATAAAATATGTATGCCTTTATATTTCTGTTGCAATATATACAAAATCACTGCTGTCCATTATATCCTTTCTCACAGATCTATCGTTTATTCCAATATTTTCCAATTACCATGACCAGTAGATCCGTCACGGTCAAGGAATTTCAGGGATTTTAGCTTGTTTATATGCTTTTGAACTGCTGTTATCGATATACCAATCTTACCAGCTAATTCACCTCTTGTAATATAGTTATCAGCATATATCAGCTTAAATATATTAGCGGCAGTCTCAGACAACCCTTTAGATAACTCTTTAGATAACCTTATAGACAACCTTTCAGGCAACTCTATGGATAACTCATTAGGCAACCCTTCATTACTTGACTTAGGTGACGGGACTGGCAATATCAGTTCAACTTCGTCAACATCCAGTTTGTTCAACAACTGCGGCTCGCCCCAATTAGTTTCTTTCCATGCTGCTATAATCTTGGGGAATCCAGAACCGACATTCTCACCAAAGCCAATCATACGGAGCATATTCTGAATCTTCGGATTTCGAGCCTTAGAGTTTCCACCTCGATAGATGGTCTCTACAGGCAACTTTAGCAGTCCCGGATTACGGAAACAGAGACGGTCATCATATTTCTCTATCCTCAGAATACCAGCATCCATCATTAGATCGCAGTGGATAATGGCATTCGTAAAGGCTTCACGTACAGCTTCACGTTGTGGCGTATCGTCTTTTCTTTTCCAACCTTTTTCCAGTTTAAATGGCTTTGGCAAGTCAAACTGGATTTTAGGTGAGACAATGCGGAAGAACTGATAAAGGTTGTTTTCCCAAAGTCCATCGTATGTCAGTCGATCGTGATAACGCTCATCACCCACAAGATGACTCATGTCCAGATAGTCCATGCGGAAGTTAGCAAATCTGTCTCTAATAGCAAGTCCTTTGCCAAACATCATCAGTCCTGCCAATGTCAAGCCCTCTCTACCAGTCTGCCTATCTTCTGTATATCCACCCAGATTTCTAAGGAAAGTCTTGTCATCAACCCTATTCCAGACATGGGTATTATTTTCCAGCCTGAACTCAGTCCGATACTGACGCAAAGAATCTGGATCAATATCACCCATGCCATAGTACTCTATCAGGATGCTATCGTTACCATCAGCATTAGAGTCACGTATCATAGCCTTTACCTGAGCCTCTGTACAATGATAATCACCTTCGTTGTTACGCCTATATGTACCTTTATATACATTGCCATTCAGATAGATAGGCTTTGCCATCCAGTCTGCCTGAGGAACATGGATGCAAACAATCTGCGCTCCATCCACATTCACCACCTCCACATCGCTGTCAACGAGAATATTCTCATTCACCTTGTCGCTGTTGAGGGTATTCCAGAAGTCTGTAATAATCTTGCTTGGCTCGTCCACACCAATTATCTGGAATCGCTTTCTAACATCCTTCTCCTGCAAGTCTTCTTCCACGCCAAGCAGAATCAGTCCGCCTATAGTATTGGCAAAAGCCGAATAGGTAGCCCATACCGACTTTGGCACCTCAGCCTTTGCCCTCTTGCATTCCAGTGTCACCCTTTCACCTTTATGCAATGTCTCTCTTATAGCTCTCTCGTCCATCTTCATATTTCGTTTGCAAAGTTAATCAATTTTGGGGAATTTTACACTTCTTATTTATGAATCAAGTACCTATCCCCATGATTCACAATACTTGTCTATTTCGTCAATCATGTCAAAAATTTTCTTCTCCATAATCTTCTTTTGTCATTATACCCATTTCTTCTCTGAACTCCATTTCTTTTTGTTCTCTTTTGTAATTTTGAATTGAGATAAAAGCATCATATTTAGTTTTTATTTCTTCTATATTGCTAGGCATTTGTGTTTCATATTCAATAATATTAGCAACCCCTTCTATATCTAATTCTCGATAATGAGATGCCATTCCTTTAGGAACTTCTAACGTTATATGGCAGCTGCCACCAAAACAATCAGTATCAATGTGTTGTAATGTTGCAGGTATCCTGAGATTATTAATTCTCAAACATGCTTCAAAGCTGTGACTTGATAAAGCTACAATACCTTCAGGAATAGTGACATTCACTAAATTCTCACAATAGCCAAATGTATCATCAAAAATTCCAATAACGGATTGAGGAATTACAATTGCATTAAGCTTCTCACAACTATAAAACGCACTATCACCAATATAAGCTAAGTTGGGTGAAAGGTCTATTTTTTTTAAACTTTCACAGTACTTGAAAATGCTGTCGGGCAAAGAAGTAATAGAACTTGGTATGTTGATGCGTTCTATGTTTTTGCAAAACGCAAACATTGACAACCCTAAAACAGACAAACCATCTTCAAAAATTACTTTTTCCAACTTAGTACATAACGAGAAAGCACCTTCGCCGATGCTGATAACAGACTTTGGAATATAAACGCTCTCAATAGGCAAACATGAAAAGGCATATTGTTCAATCTCTTCTACAGAATTGGGTATATATAGATTTTTTATGTTCTTCGCATCTTTAAATGCCTCTTTTGCCACAATTTTCACTCCGTAAGGAATATGGCAATCTTCAACATCATTACATTTAATGAGTTTCGTTCCATATAAGGTCATTCTAAATCCATCCTTTTCAACTATTTCATTATTGGACGACCAGACAGGACGAATAGCCATGCCGTGCCAACGTATTCCATTAGAATTATGAGATTTTTTGTTCTCGTCAAAATATAGGAAATGTGCTTCTTCTCCTAAAACATCACTATTGGCACTACCGCTCCAATAATACCCAGCTTGAGGGGAATTGCTCTTGTCCGCAATAAACTCTCCAGTCACAGGAAGGAAAATAAAATTCCCGTTCTTACCTATGACTTTGTAGCCAGAAATACCATTGAGGGAAGTCCATTTCCATTCACACTGATTGATTAGTTCTTCAATTTCTTGTCTTAGGGGCAACCGCCAATTATCCCCCCATAAATATCTAGCAGCATCATATTTTTCATTCCCACATATTGATAAATCATCATTTCCCAAAATCGTTTTTAAATCATTTTTACTCTTTTTATTTAGCTTACCATCAATATATCTAAAATATATTCTTTTTTCAATATCACCCCATGAATATTTAGCACCTATCCCAGAATCTAAATCTTCAAATAGATTCATTTCTGCCCACATAACGGAAAGACCAAGGTCAATTGCTTTTTTCTCTTTCTTCTTCTCAGCTTGAATAACAGCTTGCTTTTGCTCTTCTATTCTTTTTTCTTTCAATCTTTGCCCTTCGATTTCTTTCTTTTTAAGCGCAGCTTTATATTCAGGACTTTCGGTTGGGTTGAGCCAATACTTAATCTTGTAATATCCACCTCCAATTAGTAATAGTACAAATGCCCCTATCACTAAGAGAATAATGATAAGAATACCGTTCAACGCTCTATCTGCACCACCAGATACAGCATTACCATCCATATAATCATATTGTCTCTGTGCCAATAATAGCATTGGCATAAATAGCTCGAATAGACCTATATAATATCGTTTGTTATTTCCGTGTATCATTATCAATTCAATTGTTTTTTTTGTTTTTTAATAGTCTTGTATAAGTTTCGGGGAACTGTTCGTTTGGATAATCCTCAAGAATTATATTATCAGGATTAAAATGCTGAATTTTCCTTTGTCGTGGCGGTTTCTCTGTACATATATAAGAAATAATGTCTCCAAGTAATGCAGACCCCGTGTCATCAAGAATAAAGATTCCAGATTTGTAATAATCACCTAGCTTGGTCTGGTTATTTGCCAAAAGCCAACAGAAAAACATTATTCTCGTTGATTCAGGCAAAACACAACCAAGCTCTGTTAGTCGAAGATATCTATTATTATTAGATAAATATTTCTCTTGGAGTATGTAGTCAATGCTTAATTGCACATATCGAAAAAGATAGTTGAAATTTGCATCAGGGTAATCATTAAGTGTTATTGTCGAATAATAATACGTACATACATTTATAGTATTTACGTAATCACAATCAGATATGTCATAAAATGGAACTTTAAAATGCTCTGAAAACTTATCATAAGAAACCATAAGCTTCTCATGATATTTCTCAGATAATGAAAGCAGTGTATTTGTCATTGTCACGACATGTTGTTCAACTCTTGTGATTTCGTTTGCTGTTCTTTGTTCACGATATGTCACGTAAATAAGGGCTATGGACAATAAACTTAAACAAATAGCCGCATAGCTACCAAATGCCCCCCAATCAGAGCTTCTTGTAGAGATAGGTGCACCAATAAAACAGAAAGCATATGACAGCAGTAAAGCTATCGCAACTACCACTGAGGATAATAATATTTTTTTGTCAGACATTTTCTTTGATGCTATTTGATGACACAAGCAAATCCCTCACATCCACATCAAGGTGGTGTGCAATCTCATAAAGTTGTTCCACAGATGGCTGAACTTTATTGGTCATCCATCGTGACACTGTACCAAGATTACGGCCCATCTGTTCTGAGAGCCACGTTCCTGTCTTGTTCTTCTCTGCTAAGACAGACTTGATGCGATTATAATGCGTATATTCTTTCATCTTTAGTAGAAATCTATTATTTATAGGCGTATTGTGTGCAAATATAGCAAATATATTGCAACAAGCCAAGTGATTTCAAAGAAAACAATATAAAAAGGACGAGAAAACGAATCTCGTCCTTCCAGAATAGGAATTTACCCCCCAAGTCCTTTCTTTATTGTTCCATCCCAGTTCGTTAATTCGTCAGCATTCTTGCTTGAGCAAGCGTCCCTTTATTCTATTATTAAAGCGTGTTTCAAATGTGGTGAGAAGGTACTCTTTTGCACCACCAAACCAAACTTTTGCACCACATTTTTGAAACGGTTTAATATAATTAACTTTGTAATATACTGATTTTCAACACAAACCATTTCAAAACTATTTCAAGGTATTTCAGATTTTGAATCCCAACGGGATCACATACAAATGATAAAGACTTCGACGAAAACTTGTTTTCAGTTGGAGTCTTTATTGTTTGGATGTCAGACCTGCCCGTGGCAGGGCTGGGGAAAGACGAAGTCAGTCCCAACGGGATCACGTTCACCCCCTACTGCCGATGAATAGGAAGAGCATGGAGATAAGCACCAAAAGCAGGTCAACAACCTTCGATTTGAGGTTCTTCTCGTGGAAGACCATCGCACCGAACAGGAAACTGACAACTACGGAACCACGGCGCACCATCGAGACAATGGAAATCATGGCACCCTCAAGGCCGAGGGCGTAGAAGTAAGCGAAGTCGGCTGCCGAGAGGAACAGCGAGATGAGGATGATGCACCAGTCCCATCGGAATGGCGTGGTCTTCTTGTGGGTGGGCCACCAGAGGAGGAAGAGCATCAAGAACATCATGAAAAACTGGTAGATATTGTACCACGACTGCACGGCGAGTTTGTCCAGTCCCACACCGCCGTTTCCCGGCGATGCCATGAGAAACTTGTCATACAGCCCGGAGATAGCCCCCAACACGTTGGCGAGCACCACGAAGACGATCCATTTGTTATGCTTGAAGTCGATGCCCTCCTTCTTGCTGGAGCGTGAGAGCATCCATAAGCCAATCATGGCAATGATGACACCTGTCCACTGCCACACGTTCAGCTTTTCCGAAAAGAAGGTCAAGGCACCGATGAGCACCATGACGGGGCGTGTTGCATTGATCGGTCCCACAATCGTGATGGGCAGATGCTTCAGCCCGAAATACGCCAGAAGCCAGCTGCTCAGCACGATGACGGCTTTCAGCAGGATATACCGATGCTCTGCCCAGCCATATTGGTGGGTGTAGAAGAGGCTATCCTCCGGGATGTGCCCTTGTGCCGAGAGAATGATGAACGGCAGAAAGATGAGCGATGAAAACAGCGTGTTGAGTGTCAACACAGGTATGACCGCATTCTCCCGCAATGACTTCTTCTTGAATACGTCGTAGAAGCCGAGGAGAGCGGCAGACAGGAATGCTAATATGAGCCACATGGATTATTTCTTCTTTTGGGGGTTCTGCATTGGTATTGCCTTGCAGTTTCGGCCTGCAAAAGTACAACTTATTTCAATAACCACCAAATCTTTTAACCAAAAATGGAAAACGGTCCGATAAGCTTCTATTTCCTTTTACCCAACCAAAGGCTCAATAAAGTCACTTTTCCCTCTACCTCCCCAATTTTGGGGCTTTTCTGCGATTTTTCTTCACATTTGGTAATACTGTCACTACTGCCACCTCGCGCCCCCTATATAAAGGCCAGGTGGCAGAGTGGCAGTAATTTTCAGGAAAAAACCTTTCGGAAAAGTAAGGATTATAGGGTCACTTCACAATAGAGTAACTTTGATTATTTACTCAGACCCTTGAAAACATAACGGGCGAAATAGTACACTATTAAGAATCCGACTCCACCTTTTACTGCCGAAAAGAGCAATTCAATGACGGTGGAATTATCAGTAAATGCAGCCGCGGCAAAGGAAAAACAAACAGCAATAAACATACATGTATATCTTATAAGCCGTTTTCTCATTTTTCCCTCATGACAAAGCAGCGCATATCTTATCATGAAAAATACCCCTACAGGCAACAAAAACGTATATATCAGGAACTCAAACATATCGTATGCCCAGAGGCAACTTTCTGAGTATCTATAATTAAATGGGTAAAAGAACTTGTGACTATCGTCCGGCCCCGCCAACTGGGAGGATTTTATATACAAGAGGATGTTGATGATTGTCCATACTCCCAGCAGCAAGAACCCGAGATTCTTATACCGCCATCTTTTTTGAGTTCCCGTCATTTTAAGAAAGAGCCTATCTTTTCTATTATTCTGCATATTTCAAAGCTTACTCACGGTTCCGCGTTCATTTCTTGGATGTCCTGGAAGAGACTCCGCTACTGATTGTTTTGTCCATGCTGCCGTTCCAAATTATCTTGTTTTATGGATTAGCAAAGGTACAAACATATTTCCAAACGGCCAAATTATTCGACCAACTAATTTGTCTCAACAGTGTTGAGAGTTTTTCGTCCACGCCTTTATACCAAGTCGCGTATATAGTGATACATTCTTGGATGTATGAAAGAAAGTTTTCCTGTTTTTGCTATCACTGCTATCACTAAAATCAGTAACCATCTGAATGTCTGTGAGTTGCAACGCCGAATTTAGTGATAGCAAGGTGATAGCAGTGATAGCAAAAAGGCCTTCCGCTGAAAAAATCGCCTCTAAACACTCAGTTTTTCACATATACGCTTTTATCTCTCGCAAAACACGCTGTTGTTTCTCGCAAAAGTGCGAACCAGTTGCAATACTCCTGCAACCCATTGGCAGTAGTACTGCGCATCATCCGCAGTACTACTGCGGAGGCCTCGCAGTAATTTAACGTATCATCAGCCACCACACAATTCCTAAGAAATCTCACGCCGAGCCATAAGAGTTCACTGAGGTTTATCACTCTGCAGACTCCATGCACGCTGCGTGAATAATCTCAAAAAACGGGCTTTTTATCATAAAAAATCAGGATTAACCATCAACTTTTTTCAGGATTTCGGCGTTTTGCTATCACTGCTATCACCTGTGCTATCACTAAAATTTTCTCAGCAATTTATTGTAAACCAATCATTTGCTAATTTTAGTGATAGCAGTGATAGCAAAAACAGGGAAAACTTTTTCTTACGTGTATTATGTGAACGGGGAACCGACCCCGTAATCTAGTCAGCGGATATTGGAATCGTGTGAACGGGAACCGACCCCCGTTCACACTTTTGAAATCAGAAAGAATAGCCGACGGAAGCCCCGACATGAGAATAAGTTCTTTTCGTAATATGGGCATCCAGCGTGAACCGCAAATGGTGAAATGCTAAGAAACCAAGACGCGGAGCCACACAAAAACGTGTATGCTTTTCATAGTCACCTATTACAACTTCACACCTGCCAACACCCATACCAACGCCAATGAACGGAGAGAACTTGGAACCACGAGAGAAGTTATAGTCAGAGACGGCAAGCAGAGAGAAGGTACGGTTACTCAAATCCCCCCTCGTATCATGATCCCTTACGGCACATCCAATATATAACTCTGCTCCAATGTCAATAGGCACCCGTCTCAGATTCCACAAGGCTTCAAGTCCAAGTTGTGGTCCAATCTTACTACTCGTTTCATCCATGCCATCCAAAGGGTATGTAGCCCCCACTTTGGCAACAAAGGAGAATTTCTTTACGTCGTTGCCGTCACTTTGGGCAATGGCCGGGCATGCAGTACAGAAAAGCAAACCCATCATAGCTGCTATAATACTTACTTTCTTCATTTTATTTAATCCAATTATACTATTTCAAAAAGTACTTGCAAAGATACGTCAATGTCCTTCTTTCTACAAGGCCACTACTTGAACCGGCAAATGCGCCCATTGATACCGCAAACAAGCAGCAAGCAACAATAATTTTTCTCATAGTTGGTTTGTTTTAAAAATTATAGAAAAGATTTTCGCTTGCAAAAGTATTTTGATTATCGAAATAAATCGAAAAAATGGAGTACACTTAGTACACAGGCAGAAAGCACTTTGGCTCGTAACCGACTTTAATTAAATAGGTTACGAGCCAAAGTACATTTAGTACACACCCGGTCAGGCTTTCAGCCTACGGATGTTGGAATCCAACGTCTTGGCGGCTTCTTCGTGGAAAAGTTTATGGTTGATGCTACGCCGCATGTTAGAGACGCGCTGCTTGGTAAGGTCGAGCAACGTGGCAATCTCCGTGGGGATGAAACGCAACTTGATGAGCATGCAGACATTAACCTCCTTTTCTGTGAGGTGATGCTGCGGATTATTTACTTCTTTATAGAAATTGGGATGATATTTTGAAACGGTAGCGTGAAGTGCTTGCCATTGCAGATCGGTAGGCATTTGGGCACGAGCCGCTAACCAGCGGAGTTCTTTTACGATATCTCCTTCCAGTAATGATCTTTCCAGTCCCCAATTGGTAGGATTCACCTTGTCTTCTTGGTACTGGGCGAGTGTCTCTTGCAACTGTTCGATATCTTGCTGCTTTTTCGCCAGGAATTGCTCGCTGCTCTGCCTGAGAGCGTCAAATTCCTTTTGGGCGGTTTCATATTGTTCCAGCGTATCGGCATACTTGGCATTGATGGCTGCCATCTCTTCGCTTTTGAGTCTTTTCTGCTTCTTAATATATCTATTAATAAGGTGGGCGAAAAGTATAAATGCAGCCACAGAAATTAGTAATAAGAACTTATAGCGATTCGCCTCGGCTGATTTTTCTGCGGCTATGCGTTGACTCTCGTTGTAGTTATAAAGGGCTTGTGTGCGGGTGATTTCGTCGGCAGAGTGAATGATGTTTGCAGAGTCGTTGGCTTGTGTATAGAGGTCTGCATATTTAAGAGTGGAATCAGCCATACCCAAATGATGGTAAACAGACATCAGCCCTTTATAGCCCATTTCTACATCCTCAATGTCAAGTCTGGGATTAAGCAATTTCCGATAGAAATAAATAGCGGAATCCAATTTCTGTACACCTTGATAGTAGAGTCCTTTGATATAGTAGTATGACTCCCGGCCAGGAGTGATTTTCCCATTTTTATCAAAAAATCCGGAATATGCCTCGTATTGCTTGAGAAGGCTGTCAGCCTTAATAAAATTCCTTTTCTTGATATAGAAATCTGCGGCAAATCCCATATTGGCAGCGGCTAAACCCCGTTTTTTCATTTTCATGTGTTGGAAGATAGTTCTTTCAACGATAGCAAGCGATGAGTCTTTCTTTCCAAGAGCATAGTAGGCTCCAGCCATATATTCATAGTAACTGATGGCCGCAAGGGTGTCTTTAGCCTTCATGGCTGCAGCATAGGCTTTGCGCTCAGCCTCCAGTTCCAGTTGTGGAGAACGTTGTTGCTGATAGATTACAGCCATCTGACCGTAAACGCGGCAGAGGGTATGGAAGTCGCAATCGGCATCGGTGGTATCGGCCTGGCTGACGGCTTCCTGATAATAATGTAATGCCATGGGGGCATCTCCCCGGTCGCGGTAAACGCAGCCCAGCATGTAAAGGGCTCGCATATAGCGTTGGCTACGTCCCAGGAGGGGACGATAATAGTCGGCTACCTGCTCCATGCCTTTGAGCGTATCCATGGACTGGTAGTTTCGGTTCATCTCTTCTGCACGGGCCAAAGCTTCACTCATCTCCCGCGAGCGATGGCCGCAGGAAGTAAACAACAGGAGCACAAGAACTAAATGTAATAACCGTCTAGACATTTACCTTTTCTGTTTATCGAGGACAAAGGTACGATTAAGTGAGCACAAAAGCAAATAAAACTTGTTTTAATTTGTTTTGCCGAACGGAAGTACCTTCTTAAAAGGTACGATTAAATAAACGAAATTCCAAATTAATGAACATTCTCTTTGCTTAATCAAAATTTTACCGTATCTTTACGCCGTTCGGCGTGAAGATAGGCTGCATTCGGAAAAAATCAAAATAAATTTTGTTTTTTCACTCATTTGCCGTATCTTTGTAAGCGCAAAGAAAACTTTAATATATCATGAACATTACCGAACGATTTCTCAACTACGTGAAGTTTGACACCCAGTCATCGGAAGAATCCGAAAGCGTACCCAGTACTTCCAAACAACTCATCTTCGCAGAATACCTCCGCAAAGAACTGGAGAATGAAGGACTGCGCGACGTGGAAATGGATGAAATGGGATATATCTACGCCACGCTTCCCGCCAATACGAAGAAGGAAGTGCCTACCATTGGCTTTATATCACACTATGACACCAGTCCCGACTGCTCGGGAAAGGACGTGAAGCCCCGCATCGTCTCACATTACGACGGAACCGACATCGTGTTGTCGCCTGGTATCGTATCAAGCACCAAGAAATTCCCTGAACTGCTACAACACGTGGGAGAGGATCTTATCGTAACGGACGGAACAACTCTGCTCGGTGCCGATGACAAGGCTGGCATCGCAGAAATCGTGCAGGCCATGTGCTATCTGCGTGACCATAAGGAGATTCTTCATGGCGACATCCGCGTGGCCTTTAATCCCGACGAAGAGATTGGTATGGGCGCCCACCATTTCGACGTGGAGAAATTCGGCTGCCAATGGGCTTACACCATGGACGGCGGCGACCTGGGGGACCTTGAGTTTGAGAACTTCAATGCCGCTTCGGCCAAAGTGACTATCAAGGGTGTGAGTGTTCATCCCGGCTACGCCAAGGGCAAGATGATCAATGCCAACCGCCTTGCTGCTGAGTTTGTGGATTTGCTGCCTAAGGATGAGACTCCCGAGGAGACCGAAGGCTATCAGGGCTTCTACCACCTGCTGGGCATTGAAAGCAATATAGAACAGGCCAAACTCTCTTACATCATCCGCGACCATGACCGCGAGAAGTTTGAAGACCGCAAAGACTTCATCAAGAAACAGGCCATCCTGATGAACCAGAAATATGGCGAAGGCACTGTCTCCATCATTGTGAACGACCAATATTACAACATGAAGGAGAAGATTGACCCCAACATGCACGTCATCGACATCGTGCTCAAGGCGATGCAGGCCTGCGACGTGCCACCACGCGTGGAGCCGATACGAGGCGGAACTGACGGAGCCCAACTGTCATTCAAGGGTCTGCCCTGCCCCAATATCTTTGCGGGAGGCGTCAACTTCCACGGCCCTTATGAGTTTGTCAGCATACAGGTGATGGAGAAAGCCATGCAGGTCATCGTCAAGATATGCGAGATGACGGCAGGGTATAATGACTAACACCTAACTAATTTATCAAGACTATCCTTCTCACCTACCACCCAGACGATGTCACCCTTACGGAACACATGATTGGGATTGGGCTGAGTAAGCATTTCCTTACCTTCTTCCAAGCCGACCACCATACAGTCGTAGTCTTCACGGATGCCACTGTCGCGGAGTTTCTTACCGACAAAGGGACTGTTGCCGGAGATGACAATCTGACGAAGACGCATCTCCCGCTTCTCCACATCGGGATCATCGGGAACGACAGCCTCATTCATCGCTGCAAAAAAGGCCGTCAACTGTTCATCACTACCAATAGCTTGAACCCGATCACCGGGAAAGAGGACCGTATCACCGCCAGGAATGTTAATACGCTGACGGCCGCGAAGAATGCTGCTCACATGAATGCCAAACTTATTGGCAAACTGGAGTTGGCGCAAAGAAAGGCCCGCCCATCGGGAATCTTCAGGCACTTCCACATCGGAAAGATGAATGTCTCGATCGAGCAGATGTCCTTCATAGAGGGGACGCTTGTGTCCGTGTACCTGTGCCTCGATATCGCGTGAACGAAGATTCAGGATAAACATACGTTCCAGTCCGATACTGCTACGCTTTAGTCGCCTTGAGAAGATCATAATCACTACCAGAATGAATGCAGCGACAATCTCTACAGAATGGGCGAACCGGAAGAGCTTGGCAAGAATATAGTAAATAAAGGTTGCAGCGAGCAGGATACGCACGATAATGGTGAACGACAGCATCAGGCGGTTAGCCTGGTTAACCTTCCAAAGAGCCTTGAACTCCTCACTATGATTCTTCTTCATCATAATGGCCCGCAGGAAAGGAGACACGGCGAGAACGGTGAGGATGCCGACCACGGTGTTGGCAACCTCTTCTGACATAATCTGCTGAACGAAGGGCAGCACAAAAGAAAACATCAGGAGCACGATAGCTATGGAAAGGATGCCATAAATCAACGTGATGCGGAAGAGTTGCATCAGCAGGCTTTTCCAGAGATTCCCGCCGGTATCGGAACCGGCATGCGTGAGCGTGAGATTGTTGAGCCGCAAGATCCACGTTCTTGGCAGATGGCGTTCCAAGTGGTTGTAGCAAGGTACCGATGCCCGGATCATGTAAGGTGTGAGGAATGTGGTAATCACCGATACTGCCACAACCACCGGATAGAGGAAATCGCCAATGACACCGAGCGAAAGGCCCAGTGACGCAATAATGAAAGAGAACTCACCAATCTGAGCCATGGAGAAGCCGCATTGCATGGCAGACTTGAGCGACTGGCCACTGATCAGGAAACCAAAGGAACCGAAGATGGCCTGACCCAAAAGAATGGTAAGAACAAGAATCACAATAGGAACGGCATACTCAATCAGGATGTTCACATCAACGAGCATACCTACGGAAACGAAGAATACGGCTCCGAAGAGATTCTTCACTGGTTCCACCAGGCGCATGATCTTCTCCGCCTCAACGGTTTCAGCCAAGATGCTTCCCATCACGAAAGCGCCGAAGGCACTGCTGAAGCCAACCTTGGTGCTGCCGACAGCCATGGCACAACATAAGCCCAACGACACGACAAGCAGTACCTCGTTGTTCATCAATTTGCGCGTAACACGCAGGAACCAGGGGATGGCAAAGATACCCACCACGAACCAAAGAACCAGGAAGAAGCCGATCTTCAACACAGCCCCCACCATCTGTCCGCTGGCAGGATTGTTGCCCGAAGCGATGGCCGCCAGCATCACCATCATCACGATAGCGAGAATGTCCTCAAGAATCAGGACACTCATCACGAGTCCGGAGAATCGCTGCTGCCGCAGCCCCAAATCATCAAAAGCCTTATAGATAATAGTGGTGGAACTCATGGCAAGCATACCGCCCAGGAAGGTGCAGTCCATCGAATCCCAGCCGAAGAGATGCCCCACTCCGTTGCCAAGAATCATCATGGAGAAGATAATGGCAAGCGTGGCAACGATAGGCGAAACGCCCATCTTGAGTATCTTCTTGAACGAGAAATCAAGACCTAACGAGAAAAGCAGGAACATCACACCGATATCTGCCCACGTCTGGATATTCTCAGAATCAGCCACAGAAGCCATCAAGGGCATGTGGGGAGAGACAAGGAATCCAGCCATGATATATCCCAACACAAGCGGTTGCTTGAGTCTCTTGAATATCAGGGTGACTACGCCGGCCACCACAAGTATCAGGGCAAGGTCTCTAACAAGACTGGGTATTTCGGCCATAAATTCAGAATCTTAAAACTTAATACCACTGTACCGCGTTGGTATAACCTGAACGCTTGTCGTATTTGAGCGCATCGGTAAGCGTGGCTGCATTACAACGGAAGGAGAAGTTATAACTGGTATAGGGGGCCAGCACCACCGAACAACTCATGTTGAAACAGTGAAGGTCGCGCGAGAGAGAGGCTGTGGTCATCGACAGCTTATGGAAATTAAAGTCGTAACCGCTGACGAAATTGATATTCCACCCCTCGCTGATACGGATGTTACCGCTGATGTTGAGGTTCTGCGTGAACATATAAGGATAGCGCATGCGTTCCTTATTAAAGGTTCCGCCGGTATTCTCAGACATCGTGATACCATAGCCGAAAGTAATCGACCAAGGCATTGAGAACGACACATAGCCGTCAGCATCCGTCTCGGCTTTACCGCCTTTGCGCTCCGCGCCATGCTTTCCTTTCTCCAGGTCTGCGTCGATATTGGTTTCCACGCCGGTGTCATACTCATCATCCTCATTGCGCTTCTTGTCGTCGTCATCTTTCTTGCCGCCGAAGAACTTCTTGATTTTCTCGGGATTAAGCGTGTAGGATATCGTTTGGGAAGTTCCCTTGAAACGTCCGAATCGGCCATAGCTATACTCTGTACGCGTTCCGACATAAGGACGGTCGTTCTCATCGAGTTCATACGCATACGTAGCAAAGGATGCCGACATATTGAACGTATAACTCTTCGAGAGTTTCAGACGGATGTGCGTGTCAAGGTCACTCCACGGCCTTACCTTGGCGGCCATGTTGTACGACATCGATGCCCCTAGTTCATCTATCAGGCTTATTTTCTTTACACCCGTGGAATCCTTGTCCGACTTGATCTTCATCTCCAGGTTGTTGTTGATACTCATCGAGATACTACCCGAACGGCCTATACCTGGAGGAGACGAGATGCCCATGCCCGAATAGGGAGAATAGCGCACGAGCGACACATTGCCGTCGGCATCGGTCTTCGTGTAAGTCTTGTAGATACCCCATTGCTCCGCTCCAAAATCCGGATGGAAATTGAAACTCACCGACGGCGTAAACATATGACGGATGGCCTGCACCTTGTCGCCGAAGATCTTACGGTTGGGAATGAAGAATCCGTAAAGCTTGGTATTAGCCTGAATGCTGAAATCCCAGTCAAACACATTATAGAATCCTCTCACCGTATCAATCTTCTCCACCTGACGGTCAGCATCCCACGACCGATTTGCCTTGTTCAGATACATGCGGTCGGTCAAATTTAGCTGCGGGGTAATGGTCAGGTAGTTGAACAAGGTGAACGAGGCACTGATGGGGACCCTGTGTTCCATACCATTCTTCCAGTCCTTCGTCAGGCTGGAATGCAGCAACTTATTCTCCTTCGTACTGATGGTGTTTGACAGTCGGCCCGTATATCTAAAGGCAATCTTCTCATACCAACGTTCGTCTCCTGCCGCCTTCTTACGCTTGAACGGAAAGAATCGTGCCACGGTGATATTGAGGTCGGGCAACGTCAGGTCGATAACAGAGTCACGCATATTCTGGTTCAGGCTTACTCCACCAGAGAGCGTCATGCCTATACTTGAGAATGTGGTCGTCCATGAAACATTCGACATGCGCTGGCTTTGTGTCATGGCCTGGGGATTATACAGACTGCTGAGATTGTTGCGCTCAAAACTGGACGTGGCGAAGTTGACACTCGCCGAGAAATTAGTAAACGGATTGGCCTTGGGATCCTGATGATGCTGCCACTGGACCTTGAAACTCTCCTCTTCCGTGAAATCGGGCATACCCTTGTCACCATTCTTCGTGTCCTGATAGCGAATCATGAAACTACCATTGTAACGGTAACGCTTTCGGTAGTTGCTGGCAGCACTCAATCCCCACGAGCCCTTGGTATAGATCTCACCCAGCACCTTCAGGTCCCATTTGTCGCTCATCGCGAAATAGTAACCGCCATCGCGGAGATAGAATCCACGCGTACTTTCATCACCGTAAGTAGGCATAATGAAACCGCTGCTATAACTCTTCGTGAATGGGAAGAATCCGTAAGGAATGGCCAAAGGCAGGGGCACATCGGCCACCACGAGGTAGGCGGGTCCGAATACGACATCCTTTCCTGGGCGCACCTTGGCTCGGGAGAGTGCGATATAGAAGTCGGGGTGCTCCTCATCGCAGGTCGTATAGCGGCCATGCGTCAGATAGAGTGCACCCGAACTGTCACGCTTTGCCCGCTGACTGCGCAGGAATCCGTCTTCCTGTTCCGTATAGACATTGCTGATCAGGCCCTTCTTCGACTTGAAGTTGAAGGCCATCGTGTCGTTCTCATAAGTATCCGACCCCATCTTAAAGACAGGAGTACCCGTCAAGTTACCGGCCGTGTCGGCCACACCCGTGGCATGAACGATACTGCTGTCAAGGCTCATATAGACCTTTTCGCTCGACAGATCCATATTGGTATATTTCACCTTGGCCTTACCGTAGAGATGGGCAGTCTTTGTGGCTGCATCATAAACCAGCGAATCCTGTGCTTCATAGGTCACCGGGGCATCAATACCGCCGGCCTTCGCCCTGAAGACGCTGTCGGCCTTAATGGAGTCGTCAACGGCTTTGTTGTGCTTATAGATGGCCAGCTCCAGCGAGTCCATCTTGGCTGTATCCGGAACACCGTCCTTGGAGCCCACCGGAAGCGAATCTGTTTCCAATGAATCCGACGCTGTCAGTTCTGACATTTCCAGGGAATCCTTCACGGCTTGCTTGTTCTTCCGTTTGAAAAGAGGCATGTTGGTATCGGCCATCATAAAAATGAAGACCCCCAGCAACAGAAATATTAATGTCTTTCTTCTCATAACGAAACTGAGTGCAAAGGTAGCAATTTATACTAAAAGTGAAGAGTGAAAAGAGAAGAATCTTTCAAAACGGCGTTTATTTTCACCTTTTTTTTTCATTCTTCACTTTTCAGACTCCACTCTTCACTCAAACATTTGCACCCATTTACGGAATCTCAGCAAACCTTCCTCACCGAATTTTGCCAGAGATCGCTCTGCCTGCGTAATGGTTTTTTCCTCTCCTATCCTGGTCTTTGAATAGAATTTATCAGCATAGCAAATAACCTGTTCGGCCACAGTCTCGGGCAAGTAGTCCTGATGTGGCAACGGTAGCCTCTGTTCCACAATCTCCCGTTTACTAAGCCCGGCACCCGTATGCCGCTCACACACACGAGCCAATGCCTCCATGTCGCAATCACCGACATGAATAGCCCTGAGCATTTCAGCCCCCAGACGCCCATGGCAGATATAGGGCTGGCTGCCATGACAATGAATCGACGGTGCATCACATTGGATAATGCCTATGTCGTGAAGCATTGCCGCAGCCTCCAGAAACTCCGGGGAGAGGTTCAACTCGGGATGATTCCTACAGATAAGCAATGCCCTGTCGGCCACCTGCCGGCTATGCACAAGGAGGATGTGCTTCAGGGCATCATCCTCCTTGTAAAACTGATTGATAACGGATTGATAATCCATCTTCATCTTAATCCTTAGGACGCTCTATCCAAGCCAGGGTCTGGCCTTTCTGAACCTTGCTTCCCTGCTTGGCCGAAATCTCTACGAGCTTGCCGCCAAGTGCTGCGGGAACAGGAACAATCTCTCCCCAGCTGGCCTGAATATAGCAGAAAGTGTCACCTTCCTTATATTCTGCTCCGATGAACGGCTCTATGCAAGGAGCGCACTCACCTTCGCCAGAGAACTGATAATACACCTGTCCCTTCACGGGAGCCACCAGGGCATCGGCCTTGGCATGCTTAAAGGCAGCGAGTTCTTCGGGAGAAAGCTTCGAACCCAGACGTGCATCCTTTGCCTTCTGCAGGTCAGCGAGCATACGCTTCTTGGCAATACCGCTCTTGAAGTCGCGATACTGCTCGGGGTGCATACCCAGTTCGTAGAGTTCTTCGTCATCTTGACCGTAGTCCCAGCCGTTCTCATCCATCTCCTTGCGGAAATCATCGAGTGCATTGGGTATGAGCGTATGCGGGTCAGCATCCGTAAACTCGCGTCCCTGCTTGGCAGCCAGTTCTTTCAGTTCGGGAGCAATCTCTCCGGGGATTTTTCCGCTCTTTCCGAGAATCATGCCCCACATGGAATCGTCCATCATCACGAAACGACCCTTGCCCTGCTCGATGGTGAGGAGGTTCATCAAGGCTATGTTCTTCACGTATTGCGAGAACGGTGTCACCAATGGAGGATAACCCACACGCGGCCATACATATTCCACTTCCTCAAAGAGTTTCACGAGCATCTCATCGGTATTATACTCGTGGAGGCCCTTCTTGGCACGGATAGAGTTGATGGTACGATGCATGCCTGCCAGGTCGGCCATCATTGAGCCCATCATACCGCCGGGAAGTCCGCATCCCAGCAGCAGGCTGGACATGTGCTTGTTGCCCGGATTGATGAAATAGCCCAACCAGTCATCAATAAACTCCTGGGTCAGCGAACGGGCCTGCATGTATGCATTCATATTGATCTCCTTCACTTCGAAGCCTTCATTCTTCAGCATCGACTGAACAGAGATGATATCGGGATGAACCTTACCCCAAGAAAGCGGCTCGATAGCGGTGTCAATGACATCGGCGCCATTGTTGCAGACCTCCAGGATACTGGCCATGGAAAGGCCGGGGCCGCTATGGCCGTGATACTGGATAATGATATCAGGATGCTTGGTCTTGATGGCTTTTGTGAGAGCGCCGAGCATGGCGGGCTGTCCGATACCGGCCATATCCTTCAGACAGATTTCCTCGGCTCCGGCAGCTATCAGTTCGTCGGCAATACCGCTATAATATTCCACGGTATGCACGGGCGAAGTGGTAATACAGAGCGTGGCCTGCGGCGTCATGCCGGCAGCCTTGGCCCACTTGATGCTGGGGATAATGTTTCGGGTATCATTCAATCCGCAGAAGATACGGGGGATATCCACTCCCTGAGCATGCTTCACCTTATACTGCAGCTCACGTACATCATCGGGCACCGGATACATACGCAGGGCATTGAGTCCGCGGTCCAGCATGTGCGTCTTGATGCCTACCTCATTGAAAGGTTTGCAGAAAGCGCGCACGGCTGCATTAGGATTCTCGCCAGCCAGCAGGTTCACTTGTTCAAAGGCACCGCCGTTTGTCTCCACACGATCAAAGCATCCCATATCGATAATGGCTGGGGCAACACGTTCCAACTGATCCTTGCGGGGCTGGAACTTTCCTGAACTCTGCCACATATCACGATATACGAGGCTAAACTGAATTCTTTTCTTCATAAATCTAAGTTTTGAGTATAAGTTGGTTATTCAACTATTGTAACTGATATTGATAAGCAGTATGAATTGTATTTAGATTGCAAATATAGATATTTTTTCTTAATTGGGAATCAAATAAATGGAAAATTATTTATCTTTGCAGCAAATTTAACGAATAATGAGAAATAATACCATATTAATAATAGCCGCCATCCTCGCTCTTGTTTCGGGATGCGGCAGCAAAGAGGAGCAAAAGCCTGAAAAAACCGTAGGCCTCAGCACCAGTATCAAAGGCGATTCCACACTCTACGGCCTAGCCTGCGACGGATGCACGGATTCTGTCTTGGTATTCCTTTCAGGCAAAGGAGGAGATCCCGTCACCTACGACATCATCGAAGCCCGCAAGCGTCAACGTATTATCGGCCACCCGAGTGTAGGCGACTGGGTATGCCTGATTGTAAACGGGAAAGACAAAAAGAAGGCCGACCTTGTCATCGACCTTGACCAGCTGAAGGGGGAATGGGTGAATCTGGAGAAACCCGTCAGACGCAAAAAGGCCGACTTTGGAATAAAGATGGACGAAGAAACTCAGGCGGAGATTGACTCCATGCTGGAAGAACAGATGAAGCCAGTGGAAATAGGCTTTGCGCTGAAGCGTTCCTATACGGCACAGCCTATCGGCAACCAGTACAGCCGCAACCAGAGCGAAGACAGTCCTGTCATCTACCCCAAGCCCAAACGCTATTCGGAATGGCACATCTACAATGGTAAGCTGGTGCTTACCGAACGGAGCCGTAGCCTCGACAGCCTACAGGCTGCCAAGGAAAAGCCCAACAGCGATACGGTAGATATTCTTTTTATGGTAAAGGACACCCTGAGAATCCGCTACAAGGACGGTACGGAAAAAGGATACTACCGCAAGAATTAGGATTTAAAGCTGCTGCGCGGCAAACCGCTCTTCGGCCAGGCGCTCATATTTCGTGCCTGGACGGCCATAGTTGGCATAAGGCCAGATGCTGATGCCTCCTCGCGGAGTGAACAAGCCCTTCACCTCTATATATTTGGGATTCATCAGCTTGATCAGGTCCTTCATGATGATATTCACGCAATCTTCGTGGAAATCTCCATGATTGCGGAAGGAGAACAGATACAGTTTCAAGCTCTTGCTCTCCACCATCAGTTCATCAGGCACATACATGATCCGAATTTCCGCAAAGTCGGGCTGACCCGTAATCGGACACAGCGTGGTAAACTCCGGACAATTGAACCTTACCCAATAATCATTCCCGGGATGCTTGTTGACGAACGTCTCCAGGACCTCTGGGGCATAGTCGTCACGGTATTTCGTTTTCTGCCCCAGTGCCTGCAGACCTTCGTCCTTTCTCGTCTGGCTGTTGCCGTTATTCATTTCCATGAGCCTCGTTTCTTATTTATAGATTTCAGCAAGCTTTGCGCCTAATGCCTCGCCTCGCAGGTTCATACCTACAATCTTGCCTTCGCCGTCGAGCAATACACTGGCAGGAATCGAAGTGATGCCGTAAGCCTTTGCTCCGGCACTCTCCCACCCCTTCAGATCACTCATCTGAGGCCAGGTCATGCCCAAATCCTTGACTGCTTTCTGCCAAGCAGCACCCTTGCTATCGAACGAAACGCCTACAACTTCGAAGCCCTTGTCGTGATATTTCTTGTAATTGGCTACCACGTTAGGCATCTCCTGACGGCAGGGACCGCACCAAGAAGCCCAAAAGTCGATCAGCACATAGTTGCCTTTACCTGCCCATTGGCTCAACTTCACGGGTTTGCCCTCCAGGTCGTTCATCTCCAGATCGGTAAACTTCGTGCCATAGACCAACTTGCGAAGCAACGAGTCCTGAGTGGCCGTGTAGGCAGCATAAAGTTCCTCCAGCTTAGGCTCCATCGACTGTGCCTTATCTTTATCGCCACTTTCGGCAACCTTCACGTATTCAGCATACACTTTCTCAAAGGCAGCAAACTGGGCAGAAGCGCCCTCTTCCACTGCCTTCATCTTCTCTGCAAGGCTATTTCCCACAGGCGTAGCAGCCACATCAGCCTTCTTGGCTGCATTCGACTGGCAAGACACCAGCAATACAGCAACTACCAATACCGAAAAAAACTTCTTCATCATATCTTCTTTAATCTTTAATCTTTAAACTTGAAACCTGAAACTTGAAACCCAAATCTCCTCCCCCTTTGGGGGAGTCAGAGGGGGCTCTACATCACCTGATAGATCAGCCAGCCCATATAGCAACCGAAGAGCACCGTCAGCAAAGCGCCTTCCCAGCGGGCCACCGTATATTTCGTATAGGAGAAGCCCCAAAGCAGCAGCATACTGCCGAAGAGCACACCCATATCCACGAGCGTAATGCCGTGCAGGTCCATCGGGCAGATGATTCCGGTAATACCCAGAATCATCAGGATATTAAACACGTTGGAACCTATCACATTACCGATGGCAATCGATGAACGGCCCTTCATCGCTGCCACCACACTCGTAGCCAGTTCGGGCAGCGACGTGCCGCCAGCCACGATGGTCAGACCAATCATGGCATCACTCACGCCCAGCGACTTAGCTACCGCCGAGGCTGATTCCACAAAAAGATTACTGCCCACTATCAGACAGGCCAGTCCCAGCAACACCAGCAAGACAGCCTTCAAGGGTTTCATCTTTTTGATGACTGTTTCGTCTTCTTTCTCTCCCGTCTTGGCCAGACGCAGGGTATAAGCCATAAACAGCAGGAAAGCGATGAAGAGCAACACCGCATCCAGACGGGAAATCTCATTGTCGAGACTCATCACCGCCAGCATCAGCGAAGCGCCCACCGCACAAGGAATGTCCTTCTTCACCGTATTCTTGGCAATGGTCATCGGCGCCACCATAGCAGCAACGCCCACGATAAGCATCGTATTGAAAATATTCGAGCCCACCACGTTTCCTACGGCCATGTCCGTTGTACCCTTCAGGGCAGACACGAAACTCACGAAAAACTCAGGTGCCGACGTTCCCATCGCCACCACCGTAAGGCCTATCACAATCTGCGGCACATTCAGTCGCTGGGCTATGGCCGTGGCTCCGTCGGTCAGACGGTCAGCCCCCCACAACACCAGCACAATTCCGATAATAATAAACAGTATATTCATTTCGGGTGCGAAGTTACAAAAAAATCCCGAATGTTCACACACTCGGGATTAAAAAACTAACAATCACACAATTAAAATCTAACTACAATCCTAAAACAAACAATCAATCATACCTTATTTTATCATCGCTTCCCCCAATCTCCCCTCCCCAAGGGGAGGGGTCGGGGGAGGGGCCTTACCCTATATTAATCTGCCTGGCCACTTTGACCTCCTCCTTCACTATCTTCGGAAGGTCCACGGTGAGCACACCGTCGTTCACCTTGGCAGCAATCTTCTCCTTATCTACATCCTCGGGCAGAATCAGCGTCTGCTCATACTGTGAGTAACTGAACTCGCGGCGCAGATAGCGCGTATTCTTGTCTTCCTCCTTCTGCTCCTGCTTTTTCTCCATCTTAATCACCAGGTTACCCTCATGGTTGATGTTCACGTCGAAGTTTTCCTTCTTCATGCCCGGAGCAGCCAGTTCCACGATATAAGACTTGTCCGTTTCCTTCACGTTGATGGCCGGAGCCGTAGCATTAGCCTTCGGCATGAAGTCCGTGTCAAAGAAATCGTTAAACACTGTGGGCAGCCACGAATTACGTCTTGCAAAAGTTGGATACATCATAATCATTACCTCCAATTATACTTTTAAGTTGTTACTTTTTATTGTTTTTACTATTTGGAGCCTTGCGGCTTCACCCTTATATTTGCAACTAATATGCCATTGCCTATATTCTGCCATTCTGTCAAAACCGAATGTCAATCTGTCAAGAGCCCTTCCTTTCCACCTTATTTATACAATACATTTCTACCTCTGTTCAATTAAAATGATCAGGAGAACCAGACCACAGATGCGCAGAAATATGTACCTTTGCACTCAGATAATGTAACAAAACAAGAAATAGAAACAAAAAAAATGAAGAAAATGAGCGTTTCCGTAAAAAAAGGATGGGGCTGAAGTGTCTTATATATAGACGTGCCCTATAAGCAGGGTGCAAAAGTGAATAGACTGATATGCATGAACAAAGAATACTTGAGGTGCTTTTCCGCCAGCACTACAGCGGGATGATTCATCTTGCCAAGGTCTTACTCGGTAATGAAGAAGAGGCTGAGGATGTGGTGCAGGACATCTTTCTGCGTGTGACCAGTAGTGGCATAACACCTAAGAATGAGGGCTATCTGCTCACTGCCGTGCGCAATGCCTGTATGAACCGCATCAGACAGATGCAACTGCACGGCAGAGTGAAAGCCTTGATGCCGATAGAAGACGAAGCCGACCTGCAACCCATTGACAGGCAGATGGAACGGCTCGACAACATCACTGCCTACGTGGACGAACAACTGGAAGAGCCACACCGCAGCATCTTCCATCTCCGTTTCGACGAAGACCTGGCCATTGCAGAGATAGCCCGCCGGCTCAACCTGAACCCAAGCACCGCCTACAAGTATCTCGTCCAAAGTATTCAGCAAATAAAAAATCACTTCAAACATTAAGAGATTATGGAAGCAATCAACGACAACATTCGCCAACTGCTGGAAATGCTCGACAATCCCGATGCTTACACCGAGCAGGAAATCCAGGATATCATCAACCGTGATGAAGATACGCGCGAGACCTATCGCCTCATGGTAGAGGCCAAACGCAGCAGTCGCCATCGCCAAGCCAACAAGCCTGTCGATGTAGATACCGCATGGCAAAAGTTTAATCAGATACATCAGCCTAAACGTCATGGTCTTGGCTGGATGAAGATAGCAGCCTCCTTCATCGGCATACTCCTTGTCTCTGGCATTGCTCTTGCAGCCATCCACTTCGTCCGCCAGTCTCAGAAAGCCGAGGTAACAGAGCAGGAAGACACCACGGCGGTAGCAAATTCTTCACACATCACTCATCACTCTTCACTTCAAGGCGATACCATCGCAGCACCACAGCCCGTCATCTATGACAACATCCCGCTGGAGAAGATGCTGCCAGAGATTGCCGCCCATTACGATGTCAAGGTCACGTTTGTTAATGACGAAGTACGCGGGCTCCGATTCCGCTTTGTATGGAATCCACAGCAGGGCATCGACCAAGTGGTCAGCGACCTCAACCAGTTCGAGCGTCTGACCGTCACACTGAAGGACAAAGAAATCACCGTAGAGTAGTCAGCAGCCATGAACAGATATATTGCAATTACCCTTTTCCTGCTGCTGACCATTAGCATTCAGGCTCAGAGGCGTATCTCGCGTGAATATAATAATGTGTCGCTCTCTGATGCTCTCAAACAACTGGCAGAACAGCAGACCGACTACACCATCATGTTCCTCTACAACGAACTGGAGGATTTCCGCATCACAACTACTATCAAGAACAAACGTTTGCCCGAAGCCATCCAGCAGATGATTGGCTTCTACCCCATCCTCATGACTGTCGATAATAGCGTTCCTGAGGGTAAGAAAATCTTCGTGGAGTGTACCCACAAGACTGACCGTCGTCTGACGGGTACCATTATCGACGAACAGAGCCAGCCTGTGGCGTATGCCAACATCGCTATCCTCAATCCCGCCGACTCCACGCTGCTTAGTGGCGGAGTATCAAATGAAAGCGGGTATTTCGCCATTCCATACGAGCAGGAGAAGGTTCTCGCCCGCATCTCCTACGTCGGTTACAAGACCATCTATCGGCTTTGTAACCAGTCTGAACTTGGTACAATACGGATGCAGCCAGAAACACAAACATTGAAAGGTGTAACTGTGAAGGGCTACAAACCTACAATGAAGATGATTTCAGGGGGTATGGAGATTGACGTGCAGAACACGTTGTTGGCCGATGCAGGCTCTGCACTTGACGTGCTCTCACAACTGCCCCGTGTCAATGTCACAACCAATGGTGGTGTAGAAGTGTTCGGCAAAGGCAAGCCAGAGATATACATTAACGGCAAAAAGATGCGTAACAAAGGCGAATTGGAGCAACTGACCTCAAAGGACATCAAGTCTGTGGAGGTCATTACGATGCCTGGCGCACGATATGATGCCACATTAGGCTCCGTCATACGTATCAACACTATCAAACGGCGCGGTGACGGTTTCAGCCTCTACAGCATAGCAAGAGGAAGTTATTTCCATGAGTTCGCCAATGCAGCAGGAGTATCAATGACCTACAGGAAGAACGGACTGGAGATGAACTTCTATCCCTATTTCGTCAACAACTA
>JAEEGJ010002418.1_pt1 | contig 98063 bp, 83 predicted proteins | sample 8958761 | NCBI WGS metagenome assembly JAEEGJ01 (sample SAMN16246546, study PRJNA631951) | gut metagenome | biome: gut microbiome; feature: rumen; material: RS-attached | host: Bos | place: Iran: Karaj | collected 2018-10 | reverse complement strand
ATTATAGGTGTCGGATTCCAGAAACGGATTCCGACACCTTAATTTTTTTTACTTTGTCAAAAACGACTTTCCTATTTTACCAAACTTGCTGTCTGTCTTGCAATAGCAAGTTCCTCGTTAGTAGGAACAACCATTACAGTTACTTTGTCTCCATCATTAGAGATGATAGCTTCTTCGCCGTGAACATTGTTCTTAGCATCGTTGATGCTTGCTCCGAGGTATGCAAGGTACTTGCCTGTCATGGAACGAACTCTTGCATCGTTCTCACCAATACCTGCTGTGAAAGCAATAACATCTACACCGTTCATAGCTGCTGCATAAGCACCGATGTACTTAGCTACTCTGTATGTGTATGTCTCAAGTGCCATCTTAGCACGAGCATTACCCTGATCCATAGCTGCTGATAAGTCTCTAAAGTCTGAAGAAACTCCGGACATACCCTCAACACCTGACTTCTTGTTCATGATTGTATTAATCTCTGAAATAGAAAGGTTCTCTTTCTTAGCGATAAACTCGATGATAGCAGGATCGATATCACCACATCTTGTTCCCATGATAAGACCTTCAAGAGGAGTAAGACCCATTGATGTATCTACACACTTGCCATGGTCAACTGCTGAAATGCTGGCGCCATTACCTAAGTGGCATACGATAATCTTGAGATCATCTCTCTTTTTGCCAAGAATTTCTGCTGCTCTCGCAGATACGAAATCATGGCTTGTACCATGGAAGCCGTAACGACGAACCTTATACTTCTCATAATACTCATAAGGAAGTCCGTACATATATGCTTTCTCAGGCATTGTCTGATGGAATGCTGTATCAAATACTGCAACCATAGGAACGTTGGGCATAATCTTTTTACAAGCGTTAATACCGATAAGGTTAGCAGGGTTATGAAGAGGTGCAAGATCATTACACTCAGCGATAGCGCTCATTACTTCATCTGTAATAACTACAGACTTAGCAAACTTCTCGCCGCCATGCACGATACGATGTCCTACTGCATCAATCTCAGCAAGTGACTTAACTACACCATGCTCAGCATCTGTAAGTGCATCGATAACTGCCTGGATGGCATTGGTGTGATCGGGCATCGGAGTCTCTTTTGTAACTTTATCCTTACCTGAAGGAGTATGCTTAATGCAAGATCCGTCCATTCCGATTCTTTCGCAAAGACCCTTTGCAAGTACTGCTTCAGAATCAGAGTTGATAAGCTGATACTTAAGTGATGAACTTCCGCAGTTGATAACTAAAATATTCATGAAATACCTCCTGATTATTTAAACGCCGTGTCATTTTTTCGCCGGCGAAATCTTTCTCGAACATACAAAATTGTAGGCTTTTTTTATGTTTTTGTCAATTCATTGGAGGAGCCTGAAAACAAAAATCGACCGTCAGTCGAATTTTATGTTGACAAATTGAAAATCGGGTTGTTATAATAAAACCGACCGATAGTCGAAAAGGAGATTGCAACATGAAAAAAGGTGAAAAAAGAAAACTCGAATTATTAAAGATTGCTTACAAAATGTTTCTCACTCGCGGATACGAGAACACGAGCGTAGATGAAATCATCGAAGAGGCAGGCATTGCGAAGGGAACTTTTTACTACTACTTCCAGAGCAAGGAGCAGCTTCTCGAGGAAGTAATCGGAATGATGATAGATGAAGAAGCCGAAAGAGCTTGCGAAGTCTTAAACACGGATCTTCCCATACCTCAGAAGATAACCTCCGTCATCCTTTCGTTTCGTCCTGCGAGTGAGGAAGCATCCATCGAGGAAGCTTTGTTTCACCCCGACAATGTATTGATGCATAACAAAATCAAGAAAAGACTTTTAGACACCGCGATTCCTCTCCTTTCAAAAATCGTGGAAGAAGGAAATGAAAAAGGCATTTTTAAATGTGACAACATTCCCGAGAGAGTTCACATGATGCTTATTGTAAGCAGTGAAATCTTTGACGAAGGGGAATTCACAGAGTGTGATATAGAAGTCTTTATCGACTTATCGGAAAAGCTTCTCGGCGCAAAGGCCGGAACAATGGGCTTTATCCGAGACATGATTGGATAATAACATTATGAAGAAAAAAAGTAATTTCAGAAAATTTATAATTCTTTGGGTAGGGGAACTGGTCTCCTCCATCGGAAGCGGCTTAACCGCATTCGGACTCGGAGTGTACATTTTCAACAAGACCGGAAGTGCTGCAAGCATGGCACTTATTACCCTCTTAGGTTTTCTCCCGTCCCTTGTTTTAAGCGTACCTGCGGGAGTGTTGGCCGACCGGTATGACAGAAGACTTCTTATGATGATCGGAGACGGTTTCTCCGCCATGGGTGTTTTTTTTATACTGATTTGCATGCTTCGAGGCGAAGCAACTCTTTGGCAGATATGCGTAGGAGTTTTTATAAGCGCAGTCTTTTCGGCGCTTCTTGAGCCCTCTTTTCGAGCGACCATCACTGACCTTTTGACAGAGGAAGAATTCTCCAGAGCAAGCGGTCTCGTCTCTTTGGCGGGAAGCGCGCGATACCTTTTTTCTCCCGTTATAGCAGGCCTTCTTCTGTCGGTAAGCGATGTAAAGCTCTTACTCATTATAGATATCGCCACCTTCCTTTTGACCGTCACAGGGGCTGCTGTCGTTAGAAAAGGAATCGGTGTGCAAGTCTCAGAAAACAGGGAAGCTTTTTTTTCGAGCCTGAAAACAGGCTGGAAAGCCCTTTCCGAGAAAAAAGGACTGCTTTTTCTCGTTGCAATTTCCGCCGGAATCACACTTTTTATGGGTATGTTCCAGATACTTGCGGAGCCCCTCATTCTCGCTTTTTGCGATGCTAAGACACTTGGAATCGCCGAAACGGTCTGTGCCTGCGGAATGCTTGCAAGTGGTCTGATTCTCGGAATCAAAGGAATAAAAAAGCACTATGTTGCATTTCTCACTATCGCACTTTTTATGGCCGGTATATTCATGCTCGGCTTCGGTCTTTTTGAAAACATAATACCTGTCTGCATTTTCGGTTTTCTCTTCTTTGCCACACTGCCTTTTGCAAACAATTGTCTCGACTATCTGACAAGAACCAATATCTCCGCGGACAAGCAGGGAAGAGTATGGGGACTGATAGGTTTTATCTCACAGCTCGGATATGTGGTGGCATACACTGTATCCGGAGCGGCTGCCGATGCACTCGGTAAAATCGGAGGACGCGGCGTCGGAAGAGGTGCGGCGCTCGTAATCATCGCAGCGGGAATATGTATGTCGGCTGTTTCAATAGTCATCTTCTTTCCGAAGAGCATAAGAGCACTTGAAAAACAAGGAGGAAATATATGAACACTACTTCAGAAAAAAAATATCGTTATCGGCCGGTTCTCTTTTTTGCGCTGGCTTATCTTTTTACCTGGATATTCTGGATACCTGCAATCTTTCTGCCTCAAAGCATAGGCGCACCTTTAATGCTTGTGGGTCTTTTGGCACCCGGAATCGTATCGACTGTCTTTGTACTGGCATCGGGTTCAAAAGAACTTAAGACAGATCTTAAAAACAAAATTATTGGGTTTTACAAAGTTAAATGGGGCAACGTAATCCTTGCTGTCTTTGTATTCGCAGGAATTATCGCAGCTACAATTCTTCTCTCCACACTCTTTGGCCAGTCGCTTAATCAGTTTGCGTTTACGGAAGACTTCTCCTTCACGGGAGTCGGAATCGCGGGTGCTTTCTTTACAATCCTGGTTGCTTCAATCGTTGAAGAAGTCGGCTGGAAAGGATACTGCGAAGACTCAATCGGAAACTACATGAACTGGTTTTGGGAATCGATGATCTTCGGTGTGCTTTGGTCTTTCTGGCACTTCCCCCTCATCTTCATTCAGGGAACATATCAGGCGGGACTCATGGTTAACCCTTTATACGTAATCAACTTTTTCGTAAGCGGAATTCCCATGGGATTCATTATCACCTGGGTATATCTTGCCAGCGATCGTTCGATTTTGGCATGTATGATTTTCCATCTTGTTGTTAACTTCCTTCAGGAAAAAATCGCAATGACACCAGAGACAAAATGTGTGGAAACACTCGTGGTTACACTTGTTACAATCATCATCGTAATCGCTAAAAAAGATATGTTCTTCAGCACAAGACATGTCGGAAAACTTCTTGATGACGTATCGGAAAACAACAGAAAATTCAGTGCAAAACTTAAAACCGCAAAGGCTGAATAGGTAAGGGATTCTTTCACAAAATAAATTTAAAAAAGGAACCGGTTAATACCGGTCCTTTTTTATGCCATGATTGCTTTCGTTAAAACCTTTCGATCATTAAAAAGCGTTTTAAATTGTAATTACTTTGCCCAAAGAAAACGAATAAATCATTATTTCCGCAACGGGTTTCTTTTCGAGCCTTGAAAGTGCTTCAGCATAATAATCAAGCTGTGTCTTGTATCTGGTAACAAGTTCCTCTTCGCTTTCTACTCTGTCGGTCTTATAGTCCATCAGAATAAGCTTCCCATCTTCTTCAAAATAAACGTCGATTACTCCCTGTACTAAAACTTTTTCAGTATCAGGGAATTCTTCATTTACTTCTTTTGCATTAACAGACATTACAAAAGGCTGCTCCAAATACAGCTTATTATTCTTGGCGGCATTGCTCATTCTTTTTGCCAAATCAGTATTTAAGAACTCTGCAATTTTTTTCTCGTTTACTAATGCATCATCTTCTTCATAGATAAAAAGATTATCGACCATCTTTCTTCTATGCGTGCGAAGATTCGCTAGCAAATCTCCATCATACACGTTAGCAAAATCCATAAGTTCCATGACTCTGTGGTAGGCACTTCCTCGTCTGCTGCCACCTATCTGCTCTTCGTCATCAGAGAGGAAGCGAGGTTTCTTTCTAAGGTCTGTTTCAAACATAACCTTTTCACCATCTTCACTTTCCTGATATGCGGCTTTTTTAAGTTCAGAAACTGTCGTCTTAACAAACAGGTTGGAAGGAAGCGGATTGTTATAAGTATATTCCTTGAATTCTTCAGTGCCTTCTGTTTTTTCCAACATATCCCTTTTGCTCGATAAAGATATGTCTTTAATTATGTCATGAATCTCAAAGCTTGAAGAATCAACACACTTAATATCAAATATTCCGGGATTGTCTTCTACTATCGGATAAACCATATCCATATAACATCCGCATGAAGTAAGTGCTTTAGGCGATACTCTTTTGCCTAGTTCTTTTGTTATGTTTCCGGAAAGAATAAGTTTCTCTTTTGCTCTTGTCATCGCAACGTAAAGAACTCTTATCTCTTCTCCATAGAATTCAATATCATTCTTCATCAAAATTGCATTTCTGATAGGAGAATCAAGCACTGTACGATTCTTAAGATTATATGCTTTGCATCCGGCGCCGAAATCATCATCCAAAACAATCTGATCTCTATCCTTTTTAAATCCTGTGCCCAGTCCAGCAACAAAACATACAGGGAATTCAAGACCCTTGGATGCATGAACTGTCATTATCCTTACAACATTTGAATTCTCATCGAGAATATTTGCTTCACCCATATCCACTTCTTTTGCTTTTATTACTTCGATGTATTTGATAAAATCGTGGATTCCGAACTTTCCGTTCTTTTCATAATTATCCGCTGTCTCAGAAAGAAGACGTATGTTAGCACTTCTTTGTTCACCACCGGGAAGTGACGCAATCATATTGGGGTAATCGTAATGCCTATATATTTTCATAAGCATATCTGTAGCTGAAGTGTAGACTGATTCTCTTCTGAATGTTTCGATTTCTTCAAGAAAAGATTTTAATTTATTTTTTAACTCTTCATCCTTTCCTTTTTCAATATAATCTTTCAAAGAATCAAATAATCTTTTTTTCTTACTCTTTGCCCTGGCAATTGCTATCTCTCCATCTGTAAAACCACCGATAAAAGAAGTCATTACTGCAAAAAGAGGAATGTCCTGTCTTGGATTATCTATTACTGTGAGCAGACTGATTATTAACTTAATCTCCCATGCTCCGTAATAACCGCTCTTGGAAATAACGTAAGCCGGAATTCCATATTCCTTTAATATTCTCTGATATACAACATCCTTATCCTTAGTTGCTCTTAACAGAATTGCAATGTCTGAGTATCTTATATCTCTGAGATATTCGACATCATTTCCTTCATCATCTTTTTTTCTGTCTGCTATCTGTGTTTTATCCGATAAAAGTTTTTGAATTCTCTCTGCAACAACTCTGGCTTCGTATTCAACTGCATTGGTGACAATAAGCCTATTCTCTTCTGTAGTTGCATCCTTAGCAGAATCCGGAGTAAATATCAATAACTCAGCTTTATTGTTACTGGGACTTTGAATGTAATCCGTTCTTCCAAGATTGAGTCTCTGATCGCTGGTATATTCAACTCCGCCAACTTCCTTCTTCATGCATTTCTCAAACACGCAGTTAACTGCATCAAGAACTTCGCTTCGGCTTCTGTAATTTTTTGAGAGAATGATTTTGACATCCTTTTCTTTTTCGTCCGTAGAATAAGTATCACTCTTTTTTGCAAAAATCTCGGGTTTAGCCTGACGGAATTTATAAATACTTTGCTTAATATCTCCAACCATAAAACGGTTGCCACGTGATTCTTCCTGCTTGGAAATGATATTTAAAATCGTCTCCTGAACATCGTTAGAATCCTGATATTCGTCTATCATTACTTCATCAAAATAATCTCTGTAACAAAGCGCTGTCTGTGTAGGCTTGAGTTCTTCACCTTCTTTACAAACAAGAACCTTAAGGGCAAGATGCTCCATATCATTAAAGTCTATGATGCCCCTTTCCATCTTTTTATCTTCAAGTTTTTTCATGTATGCAATTAAAAATCTGATCAGAGAATTTGATGAATGTATTCCGTCTCTTATCAACTGCTCGGTTGTACTTTCATCATAAGGATGAAATTTGGAACGCAAATCAGTCATCACCTTATTGCAATCATCTATCTTTTCAGAAAGTATTACCTTGAGTTCTTTGTCTTCATCTTTTGCTCTTGGACCTTTTCTGAAATCAACTTTTTCCATAGTACTAAAATGTCTTGTTCTGGAATTGTAATCCCCTGCCAAAAGAGAATCTATCAAAGATATCTTGTTAGATGCTTCCGTAAAATAATTCAATAAAGAAGTATCTTTTGCACTGGTTTGAACAAATACATATTCCTTTTTCACTTCAGGAAGAACTGCATTCTCATAATCTAAAATAAATTTTGCGAAAGGCATATCCCAGATATCCCGGCTCTCGTCTGCAAGCATTTTCTCAAGATAGTCAAAAGGATATGCATACGATGAAACAGAATTATACAGTTTTTTAACTATATCTGAAAAAGGTCCGAACTTGCCCTTAGGTGCATATATTTCTACAAGGTCTAAAAAGTCCTGATTACCTTCTACGAAGAATTCTTCCACAACCTCATCAAAAGCATCAGAAGACACCTGCGCAATTTCATCTGCTTCCGCAATCTTAAAAGAAGGATCAAGTCCTATTTCCTCGAAGTGATTTTTTAATAAATATAAGCAGAAGCTGTCGATTGTTGTAATCTGAGCGGTGTGAAGAGCAGACATCTGTTTTCTGATATGCTCATCTGAGGGATTTTGAGCCAGACGTTTTCTAAGTTTCTCTCCGATTCGCTCGCGCATTTCTCTCGCTGCAGCATTCGTAAATGTAACTATAAGCATCCTGTCTGCAGATGCTTTTTCATCGCATATTTTTTTAACGATTCTTTCTGTAAGAACCGCTGTCTTTCCGCTTCCTGCAGCCGCGGAAACCAATAAATTTTTATCCCAAAGATTAATAACTCTTTTTTGATCAGTAGAAAAATCCATATCTTTTACTCCGCGTTTTTCTTTTCTGCAGTTCTTATTGCATAACCTCTAATTCTGGTGTCAAATCCGCATAAACCTTTTAGTGGACAATACTGACACGCATCAACATTCTTATCAACAAATGGATTGATATCTATCTTTCCGTGAATAATTTCCTTGGAAAGTGAAAGTGCCTTTTTCTCCGCTTCATTTAACAGATTAGTAAACTGTTCTGTTGAATACGCATTTTTATTTTTTTCAAGAACAGCATCTTTTGTCGTTTCCAGACGCACCACATCAGATATATATGAAGGCTCTAAAAGTTTTTTATCGAGTCCCTCAAGTACCTTTTGATCATTGACTATCGCACCTTTAGGCATGAGTTCTTTTCTGATGTTTTCCTCGAATTCCTTATCGCTTTCTATAAAAGGATCTTTAATCTCATAGTAAAGCATCGCACCGGGAAGAACTTTTTTTTCGGAATGTCTTTCCTTTAAAAGTTCGATAGCATTTTTCATATACATCGCTAACTGAAGTGTAATTCCTTCGCGCATGGTATCTTCAGAAAAGTCATGCGAGGATGATTTATAGTCAGTGATTTTTACATATTCTGTACCTGCTTCTTCGCTTCCGTATGTGTCGACTCTGTCTATACGGCCTTTAAAAATTATCTTGTCATCGTCTCCGATGTCATAAACCTTCTTAAAAGAAAGTTCGTAGTCTTCAATCTTAAAACCGCCCTTGGAGAGCTGAAATCCAAGAGTCTTGACCGTGCGCTTCATGATTCTCGCAAGTTGAACAACATAGTATTTACTCTTTTCGTCATTGAGAATCAAATCACCATTATAATCCGATGTGATAAGTTCTACTGCTCTGTCAACTCGCTTCTCCAATTCCTTTTCATCAACTGAAGAAAAATCCAATTTATCATCTCTTAATTCTTTTCCAACTTGGTCGAGAACATTATGGCCGAGATTTCCCATGTCGATACTGTTAAGTCCAAATTCTTCTCTGTCCGAAAGTTCCAATCCATACTCAAAGAAATAAGAATAAGGACACTTTGCGAACTTCTCTAAAGTAGATATTGATACGCTTATCATTTCACCATATAAGTTGTCTGCAACTTCTTTTATAAGCGGTGTACTCTTATATTCTCTAAAAGCATTAGCGATGATTTTTTTACACCATTCATTTTCTTTTTCGCTGCTTTTTAGTTTTCTAATATTTTTGAAAAGAATATCTTCTTCATCTTCACTTATTATGCCTGCAACAAACTTACTTAATAGCTTTGCGGTTTCTTCTTTTACATCCCACAAAAACAGCTCGTGTCTTTTTTTAGTAAAGTCACTTTTTTCAAGGTCGGAATACTTCTCTCTAAGTACACCGATTAAATATGATTCAATAAGTTTGTCATTTTTCTTTGCTCCGACTGTAGCAAATGACAGATACAATTTATCTGTAGGTTTCGTCAGGTTAAGATAAATGTATAGTTGTTCTATGAACGCCTGCTCAAAAGGAGTGGGCGCAAGAACACAATCGTTATCTTTTAAAATCTCTTTTTCAGGAAGAGAAAGCAAACCGCCCGAAGCAGCCGCCTTGGGGATATTGCCGTCATTTACTCCGACAATATATAATGCCTTAATTTCCTTAAGTCTCGTTCTTTGCATATCGCCGACCAAGAGGGAATCAACCTTTTGAGGTAATATTCCGACTCTGATTTCCTTGAAGCCAACATCAAGAATATCCGCGAATTCTTTTATCGTGAATTCCTCGTCACCCATAAGATCGATAAGAGAATCGAAGAGTTCAACCACCTTGTCATAAACACCTTTGTATTCTCCTTCTTCTGCAATCTTACCTTCCTCGGAAAGTTTGTTGATAAGTTCATCAAGTCTGTCTGTAACCTTAGCATTTTCTGTTAATTCATATATCTGCTTGATCCAAACACTGAGTTTTCTCTTTTTGATACCATCTTCGATAATGGGTAAAAAAAGATTAATGAAGCGTTCTCGAAGATTATTAACTTCGTCGAGATTCTCTTCATTTCTCTTCATTTCTTCACTTAAGTATGCAAAAGGCTCTTTCCATTTTTTTGTTCCTCTTATTCCTCTTGCATAAATATAATTTTCGAGAACATCAATTTCCTCTTTTGTAAATGGAGCAAAGCCTGATCTTAAAAATCTGATTACGTCATCACTCTTAAACTGATGGCTAAGTACATCCACCGCAGACAGTATGAATTTAACCAACGCATTATTTTCTATGTTTCTGTTAGAATCCATATAGAAAGGTATGTTAAATTCAGTCAGATACTTCTCAAGCGTCTTTTGATACTTAGTCATATCTGCGCAAATAATCGCAACATCTCTATACCTGTATCCGTTGTCTGTTATATCTGACAGTACTTTCTCACAAAGAACATGACATTCGTTATCTACGTCTGCACACTTTGCTATAGTAAGCGCGTTCTTGGAAGATACTTTTCCCTCGATCTTTTTCGCTCTAAAAAGTGTACTCTCGAGATATGAAATAGCTGAGTTATTTTGATGTCTGTAATCGGTATTAAGGCGAACCTCGGGATTCACAGTAATACCTTCGCATTTCTCAAGAATATTTCTGATATTCTTTTTAGTAAGTGAAAACAGAGAATTATCATTCGGATTATCGTATGGGCTTATCGATAAATCATTTTCAAAAGGGAACGTAATATATACATCTTTTGCTGACTTAATTACCTCAACAATTGCTTTAATCTGAATGGGTGTAAATCCTGTAAACCCGTCAAAAATGACAATACTTTTTCTTATATTTTTTGATAAATGCAGTCTTTCAATGAACAGATCAAGTATCTCTTCATTAGTAATAAATCTGTCACTACACTCAGTAAGGAATGCTTCATAAAGAAGTTTTAGATCGGTAAGCTTTAAACTGAGTGAAACATTTTCAGATACTTTACTCATAATCGTATCAATATCACTCGGAGCTATTCCGTATTGCATAAACTCAGAAATAACCGACTTAACTTCTGCACTCCATCCGGAATTATCCATTCCTCTTGATAATACATGAAGGCGATCCTTAACTTTCAATGCACCCTTTTTTATCAATAGACATTTACCTGTATCATCGAGAACAGTTCTCTTAGGAGCTCCGACTTCTTCAAACAATCTTCTGGGAAGTCTTGAAAAACTGAGAACATCGATATTGATGATTCCGCCGTCAGGATGACGATTGGCCATCTGCCACTGTGTCTGCATGGTAAACTGATCAGGAACAATCATTAAGATATTATTGCTCCTGTCTTCCATAGCAAGTTTAATCGCTATGTTTTGAACATATTCACTTTTTCCGCTTCCCGAGCCTCCGAGAACAAATTGAAGTGCCATTTTTTATCCTTACTTATTCATAAAATATAATTGCATCCGCACGTTCTAATTATATAATAAAAAGTGGAAAGTTTGAACGAAAAAAGAGACGAAAAAGAGAGCGATTAATGGATAAAAATTTCCAATACATTCGAATAAATGATGTTAATGAATACATCCATACTGAAGAAGCTTTGTATCTTACTTCATCTAAAGATATTGCAGACTATCTTATCGAAAAAAATGTGCCAGTCTGCATCGAATTAAATGAGGAAGAAGATCTCTCTGTTTTTGATGGATACAAGTATTTTACTATTGGGAATGAGATGGATATCGAACATCTCAAAAAGGTATATTGTCATCAAAAGGATATACCTTATGTGATAGGTGAATCTGATGAATTAATAATCCGTGAAGAAAAAGAAGATGACCTTGAGTATATCTATGAAATGTATCGGGATGAAGACTGCATAAAATTTCTCGAACCACTTCCTGACATTACATCCGTTAATCCTCACGAAAGATATCTCAGCGTCAAAGATTCATACATGCTCTTTGGATATGGAATGTGGATTATTGAAGAAAAAGGAACAGGTGAAGTAGTCGGCAGAGCTGGATTCGAGTATTATGACGATAATACTGTATCTATTGGATTTATGATCAAGAAAGAAAAACGTGGCAAAGGCTGCGGAAAAGAAGCAGCTCGATTATGCATACAGTACTTGTATAAAACTCTTACCGGAATGAAGGTCGTTGCCAAGTGCCATCAAGACAACGTGGCTTCAATTCATATACTCGAATCGCTAGGGATTGAAATAGTAGAAAACACAGAAAGGGAGGCTGCACAAAGAACTTGTGCAGCCCCGGGGTTGAATTAACCAAAGAATGGAGTATGGAGATTGTATTTAATTGCTCGTCACCAAAGAACTGGCAACAGAACAGCAATTACGAAAGAATATATTTTATGTTTCCGAATGAAACTTCATCACCAGGCTTTATAAGGCACTCTTCTTTCTGTATTTTTATACCGTTCACACGACAGCCATTCTTACTGCAATCGGAGAGCACCATAGTTCCTTCAAATAGATCAATTATCGCGTGTTTTCGTGATACGCTTTTATCATTTATACATATATCAACTACATCTTTTTTTGAACCGATTATGCACGGAAATGTATCTATCACTTCATCTCTTTGAGAGCTGTCCCGGCTAATCAATCTATGCACATAACCTTCAGATATATCAATTAGCATCGTTTCATCATTATCTTCTGGTTCTTCAATCGTTGATTCGTTAAAATAATTGAACGATGTATTTATTTCTTTTTCTTTATCTTTTTCTTTTTTCCCTAAGAATAATTTCCATTTTTCTTCAATAAATAAGATTATTTTACTGAAAAATGTATTATTAGTTTCTTCCAGAGTTGCATAGTCAATAGTTCGATTGACTCTCTCAACTCTACACCCATCTCGCATTACGCTTGTATAATTTGCCTCGCATACTTGGCCTCCGTTTTCTTTTAACTCATTTTCACGTGTATTATTATCTGGTAAGTTAGATGTTTGATCTTCAAGTAAAGTATATAATTCTTCGCTCGCTATAGAGCCTTCCTTTGTTTTTTTGTAAAATGCGAACCCGGCTTTAACAACTCTTGAATCTGAATTATCTATATGATCCAGTATAAATTCGGAAAGAATCGTAATATCATTATTCTTATTATCATATGGATAAAAAATCCATACCGGTTTTTCTTCGTTGATATCCCAGAATATGAATTCCGGATTCATTACCAACCCCGAAATATCCAATAATAATCTAATACACTCATTAACCATGCGGTTTATGGAATAAAGTATTTCAGACAGCTCCTCATACCCGATTTTCTTTTTGGAGAAGTATCTATCCATACTTTGCAATCCTGTCACATCAACCATAATCGATTCTTCTCCATCCCAGTTGGATAGTTTTATTTTTCCAAACCCTGATGAGGGATTTTCCATAAGCATTCTAATCTGATAATCCATTGATTCATTTTTAATCACTAAGTAATTTCTGTTTAGGTCCCTCTTGTAACTCGTTACCATCGTATCCTCCATCATCTACTAATCCATAATCTTTCAATATATTTTCATAGTAGTCATACATACCCTTGAATTTGCGCGTATCTCTTATCACATAGGCAGGACTTAGTCTGGTTGAAGAAAACTCCATAGAGTTCTTCATAAGCTTTGATAAAACAGGCGACGAATCTGAAATATTCATCCGCATTTCCATCGAAGCAATGCATTTTCTTTGTTTAACCTTTGTAGTAACTTTACATTCCTCTACTCCAACCATATAATGCACGCTCTCCTCTTCTATACCTGCTTTAATTGCTTCCTTTAGAGAAGAATTGGTAGTATTGGGACTATAATCACTTATCAACAATCCATGTATCAACGCCGTCTGCGCAATGCTCAAATCATATAAATAGATTGTCAGCCAAACCAACGAGATTATCACGGTTAATATCATTGGCATGATAAGTGCACACTCAATTGTCATGTTACCTTTTTTTATCTTCATGCTATCCTTTCAAAAGCAAAAGAAACTATTACAGCCGGTATCAAAAATGGAACAAAAGGAAGTATCGTTTTTCGATCTGCCTTTTTGATAACCAATAGAAACATCGATACTATTGCGCTAAAGAAACATCCTGTAAACAATAAAACTATATTGTTCCTTACTCCCAGCAGCAGACCTGATATACATAGTAATAATCCATCGCCATATCCAATCCCTCCTTTTGTAAGATAAGCCAAAACTATAACCGTTAATCCTATCGCTATTCCAAATAGCGAACTAATTATTCGACTTTTTTCTCCTGAAATGACAAGAGCCAATATCCCAATAGCCCCTGCAACTATCAAATACACTATCTTTATTTCACGTCGTTTAACATCAGATATAGCTTCTATTACAATCATTGCTAATGTTACTATCCAAACAATCAAATCATATTTACTCATCTATATAATCCAACATCTCTTCCCGATATTCCTTGCACCTACTGCACTCACTCATTCCAATTACTTGTCTTTTCTTGACCTTATACACCGTCCGCTTTAATCCCTGGCAGCTTAATCTTGTATGATATGCTTCACCATAATCCGTTAAATATATATATTCAGACTGATCATGACTATCTGCCTTTTTACAATACATGCATTCCTTATATTTTTTTCCATCCGCATTTCTTTGTTTCTCTACATCTGAACGCATCAATGTTTTAATGGATAGTCTTAAGTAGGTACAACTTGCATTAGTGTGATACACATTACCTTCATCAGTTATATATACATATTCTGAATCCGCTCCATTGTCATTTACATATCCAATCCATGAATGAATCTTCACTTTGTTAGCAAGTTTCAATTCTCCAACTTTGAAGATATTTATAGGCGGTTCAACTGTATATGTAACAATCAGTTCAACTTCTCCGTCATCATTGAATATGGAACTTCTAAAAAAATGTAACCCTACCGCCTTATGCTTAATACATGAATTATTCAAATTTGCAAGGCCATAGTTTTTTATAAATAATGCCCTTACAAAAGTTTCCGCTGTAAGTACATCTGTTACTTTTGAAAACTCAAGATTATAGTCTTCAAAAAAGTTACCCTTTTCTTCCTCTTCTGTCCCATCACCTAATAGAGCAAAAAGATTGCTATCCTCACCCAACAGATCATCCGGGAGGTTCCGTACATACTCTATTGGGTAAGTCATTATTGCAATCTGTCTCGCCGTCTCGTGTAAAGCATATTCCACTCTCGCATATGTATTAATCATCTCTATTATCCAAATAATAGAAATTGTTAATATCATAAAAATTGGAAGGACTATTGCTGTTTCCAGCGTTAGACTAGCACTTTTAATTTTCTTATTTTTACGTACACTTACAGATTCCATTTTCTTCGAATAGTATTATTCATTGATTTACAATTCCATGGATTAGCCCTCATGGTGCGTATATATGTGATGAGAAGGCACTAAAAATATCAATACTAAATGAATCAGTTTTTCTTTGAGGGCTAATCCACGAAATCGTATTAACAACCGCTACCAAATTGCCATATCATCAAAAATATGAATATCGTTTTTCACTGACAAACCTAAAATCAAATCCACTTTCTATGCTAAAGACAGCATTTATCTTCCCAGTACATGAATCAAATCTGAAGTATTCATTCCCATTTCCCGACTTCCTTATATCATGTTCAATCATATCCATTACCCTATACGTTTTAACCCACATAGGCATCGAATACATAATCAATCTAAGATAGTCTGTATAACCTATTGATATGTCCGGAATAGACATATCTTCGCCAACTACTGGAATGGAATTCTTATCTTCTATAGCGTTACCACCTATTTTGTTAATAATTCCTTCCAAACTAATATTTATTTGGGAGGACTGTTTTATGATTGGAACTTTTTCTCCATCAAAAAGATCTCTTACATCCGTTACTGCCTCTGCTGCTGCCCATAGGATTAATACAAGTTGAGCAGCTACTTCTTCCGGTATCTTAGTCAGTGCTGATATAATTGCACCTACAGCCTCCGCTTCAGAAACTCGATCCGATGCCAAGTTGAGCGAAATATAATCTTCTATTGCACGATATGCATAAATAAACCTTGCAACCATTCTTAGATTGGCAACATCTGTGTTAGCTCCCCATATAACGTACTCAACTTCGTACTTTAAATGGCTATCTTCTTTTTGGTTTCTATAATTTCCAAGTTTATATAGCGTGTATTCAGAAAAATATATATTCTCAAGCGGTTCGAATTCGAACTTAATCTCATTATCATTTCCTTTATGTTTTTTTCTAAACGTCAATGTATCCAATAAATTGATACTTTCATGAGACTGCTTAAATATACTGTCTCCCATGATAAAATCCATTTCCGGATTCGCAGGAAGTAATGCAAGATATTCATTTTTTATAACCGTCTCCTGCCAGTTGCCCAGTTCTTCGTTATTTATGGAGCTTATTATATCTTCTTTCTTATTCTCATAACTCTCAGTATCAATCTCATATTCATCACATACTGCAATCAGATTTTCTATCCGTTTAATTTCCGGAATTCCTATTACAGATTTCATATATGAAACGGCCTGTTCTGCAAACGGCCTGCCAAAATTATCTGTTGCAAGTTCATATTCCGTTAGACACACATTGCTCGCTTTTATATCTATGAAATCCGATATGAATAATAACTTCTCATCGCTCTCAGGATGTAAATTATCTTCAAAATAAGAATTAAGCCGAGACTCCAATCTTACAGGATCCGGAGACTTGGACAGATATGACATATCTATAAACAAGACATCATAATCTTCCAAAAGCTTTTTATTGTACTCTCCAAATGCGGAGAGAAGAGAGCTCTCGATTGCACATTCAAACACAACCTGCGTAGCCGCTCCTCTCGCCGAAGTTATTACCGTTAAAAGCATTGATATCAATACGGTAAAAACCAAACTTAAATAAATACTAATTTCTCCGCTGCTATGTAATTTTCTTAATCTTCTTTGTAATCTCATCAAATACACTTTCAACTATATCAATCATTTCTTCTCTAAAAATAATAACTAAGGTTATAAGGCAAACAAGTATAAGCAAAACTTCTACGGTAGACAAACCCGTCTCGTCTGCAGCCAGCCTTTTCAAAACATCCCACATTCCTCTCATATAGATTCCTCCTTTCTGCTTTATTTGTATGGCTATCCTCAAAAATGAGGCAATCCATCTATATAAAAATCTATCCGAAAGAGAAATTACCAAAAGCAGGAATCATGATAACCACAAACACAATTAGCAAAAGAATCATCATAGGCATAAGCAATCGAGTGCTTGCTGTTTCGGCCTTCTTCCGAATTCGCTCTCTGCTTATTTCTTCACTTTCTTTCGCAACGTTTTTGAGTTGTATTGCTAAATCCGATCCACCTTTACGAATATTCCTCTTTATTATTCCTATAAATCTGCTTATTTCTCTAACTCGACATTCATTAGAGAGCATATCAAGCGCATCATATATGGACTGTCCGCCTTTAATGCTGTTTACAGCCATATAAACTAAGCGATATAATTCGCCACATGAATTATCTTCTGCATAGTATTGACCCATTTTCTCAAGAGTCTGAACATGAGTAAGACCTGCTTCATTTAATAGAGCATATTTCAACGCAAACGATGGGTATTCCGAAAGCAATTTTTCTTTTCTTTTTTTCTCATCATCTGACATCGTTATACGTTCTTTAAATAGAATCCAGAATGAAATGATCAGAACTAATACAGGTATAGTTAATATTCGCCTATCCTTTGTTTCTTCCCATGTAATATCCACCCCATTCACTTTACTAGGAAGCACTAAATACTCTTCATCAATGCTGTTTTCATTTTCATATTGAACCGCCGTTTCAAGTTCATTTAAAAAGATTTCGTTCTCTTCCTCTTTTGTCGAAGTGCTTAATAAATCCTGCTCATCCTCAACTACTTCAACCCCTCCTTGAGGTATTACGGATATCTTCAACTTATCTTTTCCGTACTCTGTATTTGCATACAGCACAATCTTCTTTTCTTTCCCATTAGTGTCTCTTAGTATTTTGGAATCCGATATGTAAACGTCATTCCTTCCTCGAAGCACAATCACACTTAATCCTGCTCCAAGCAAAGCTATAAAAATGAGTTTAATAATCTTGCCGTTTAGAGTTTTATCTCCGATATTTTTTCTCCCCATACCAATGCTCCAATATATGAAATCAAACATGCTGTCATAACTGCCGTTCCCCAATGTGTGTTGTAAAAAATATCAAAATACCCGGAACTTGTTATAGTTATATATCCGATTATTACAAACGGAATTACACACATAATTCTATGTTCTAACTTTTTTGATGCTATCAAGACTCGGAATTCTCTCTTGGTTTCAACCTTAAGGTCAATCACATCCGTTGTGTCAGCAATTATCTCTTTTAGATTGCATCCACTTCTTTTCGCAACACTAAACACTTGAGCGAACTCTATTATTTCCTGATTATTGCTTCTCTTTGCAAATGAGGACAATAACTCTTCTATAACAATATTATTTTGAAGTCCTCTTACAATCTGCAAACATTCTTCCTTAACAATAGAGCCGCTTGGATTGCTCATTTTTATTTCTTCGTATGCATTAATAAAAGCATTTTCAACAGAACTTCCTGCTTGAATATTTGTCGATAGAATTCTTATCAGTTCTTTGAACTCTATCGTTATCTGCCAATTTCTCTTTTCTTTTAGAATTCGTTTTATATATCTCAAATAAAACGGATAAAGTAAGAAAAACAAAACGATAAAAGCTATCCATGATCTGTAAAAGAAGTAAGCGCAAATCATACAAAACAATGCCCAGAATGCTGTATACATAACCGCTTCGTAATATTTCATCCTGTATGTTCTATAATCGATTCCTCGGTCTTTCTTTTCTTTCAAAATGCTATACCACTTCCTGTCTTTTTAACTTCAATGTGTTTTTAAGTTCTCCCGTTTTTTTTAATACATATTCGCCGTCACATATTACTGTTTCAAATATCCTATTTAAAACTAAACTTTTATCTTCCTCGCTTCCTAATTCTGTTATTTCCGATACCCTTCTCTTTCCGTCTCTGCTCCTTTCAAGGTGAACCATTATATCTATACCCGATGCTATCTGCCTCTTTATTGCCTCTAATGGTATCTCCGCATTTTGCAAATACATTGCCTCTAACCTCGTAATCATATCTTCACAGCTGTTGGCATGACCAGTAGACATACTCCCTTCATGTCCAGTGTTAAATGCCTGCAACATATCCGCCACTTCCGCGCCTCTGACCTCCCCAATTATTAGCCTATCCGGCCTCTGGCGCAGCGCATTTCTAATAAGATCTCTGATTGTTATCTCGCCACACCCCGAGGAATTAGCATTTCTTGTCTCCAATTGAACCAGATTTGGAATGCCATTAATTCGAAGTTCAGCACTGTCTTCGATAGTTATCACCCTTTCGTTTTTTGGTATACATTCTGACAAAACATTAAGTAAAGTCGTCTTTCCACTCGATGTGGAACCTGAAACAAAAATACTGTAACCCGCTACTATTAGTTTCTTCAAATAATCTGCTGCCTCCTTGCTTATACTCCCTAATTCTATAAGCTTATCCATAGTAAATATTTCCGAAGAAAACCTTCTTATTGTGACTATGGATCCGTGCAGCGCCGGAGGAGAGAGTGTAATATTCACTCTCGATCCATCCGACAGCCTCGCATCCACTATCGGCTCAGCCGAGTTAACCGTGCGATTGCAGGTGGATACGATCTGCTGTATTAAGTCGTCCAATTTTTTGTTTGATACAAATTTTTTATTCCACTCATAAACCACCCCTTTCTTTTCTATGAAAATATGATCATAACCATTGATCATAATTTCTGTTACTTCATCGTCGTCAATCAATTCCTGGATTATGTCCATTTTCCTGATTGAATCAAAGATTTTCTTAGAGTATTTTTCTCTGTCCTCGAGGCTGATATTTTTATCTCGCGTCTCTTTAAAAACTGTTTCTGCGATGAGTTTTCTAACCACTTCCTCATCTATTTCATATGTGATGCTATTATCATTGCGAACAATATTTAAAAGCCTCTCATACTCTTTTTCATCTATCATTTCTTTCTCCGTTTACCAAGCAAATTCATTCTTCGTTTCTCTCTTAACATATGTAGAAAGTTCCGTAAACAAAAGCTTGTCTATATCCTCAGGCAGATTCCTTATTGAAGGAATCGTAAATTTTCTGGTTTTATTCAAAATGTCATCATAGTTGTATTCCCTCAACACCTGCTCATAGTGAAATACTTTGTTTTGCGCTTTTACATCATTAGCCGTAAGCGTATAGATTATGGAGCACTTCACTAAAAATGAATCCAAAAGACCTTGAAGGTAATCAGACAAATCTAAGATAATAACATCGTACTTTTTCATGTCTTCCAACTCCTGCAGAAACATCTCCCATTTATCTGCAGTTACATACGATAGATCCAGATAATAATATGCAGGTGATATCATATCCATTCCGTTATAATCGATAATGCTTTCTTCAAATTTTCTTCTAAAACTATCCTTAAGATTATTGAAGTAATACATAACATCCGACAAATTGTTACCATTGTTTTTCCCCACTCCCATTCCGGAAAAACTCTCAAAGTTCAGATACAAAACCTTGTTACCTCTTTTAGCTAAAAGCTGTCCCAATACAAGTGAAAAAGATGTCTTCATTGTTCTTGCTACCGGTGAATAAACTCCCACAAATCGAACATTTTTTGTACCAGAGTTTTTCTTTTCAAACTCTTCTATCCCTATAATGTTTTCAAGGCGATTCACGATAGCATCTCCCGCAGAATATCGATACACACCATCATTTTGTGCATTCTCATAAATACGAATCACCCTCCCAACGTTTTTCATATCTATGTTCTTGTCGCCGGACGCCATCAAGTAATCAACTTCTTCTTGATTGGTGAAATCCAAAAGTTTATTTTCAGATGCAAATGCATATACAGAAAAAGGAATCTTAGCGTAATCAGACAAGTATTTTTGAAGTCTTTCCATATATGAAATATTGCTGTCATATAATGCAAGAATTTTCTTCTTCATCTAACCTCCCAAATTAATAAGTACGCCATATTGTTGTATGACCAATACTAATACCGTTGATAAAAGAATCGGCGCTGAAAAATGTATGCCATTTTTCTCAAGTTGCTCCTTATTCGCCAATTCAAGATAAGTAATGTCAGGGATCTTCTTTTCTACAGATATAGTAGCAATCGATTTTTTAAGATAAATAGTAAGAAGTTTTAGTCCGTTAAATAGAGATTTGTTAGTAATACCTTTTAATAACCCGCCGATGGCTCCGATTAATACAGCTACGATAAAGATTACCAGCACTTCACGTAATTCCATGCAAAAGCCAATCATTGCGATAAGTTTTATGTCTCCGCCACCCAAAAATCCAAGTATAAAAAGCGGTAGTAAAATAATAATGGGGATAATAACCGAAATTAAGGTTTTGATTAAGTCAATGCTATGATTGCTAATTATCTGTTGTGTTAAGAGAACCAGTACTCCCGTAATAATGTACGGATTGGGAATTTTATCGATGCAAAAATCGTATATAACGGCACCGGATAAAATCAATACCAGTAAAATAATATCCACTCCTTTGTAATATTCAATTCAAATAAATTAGGGAAATAATAGGGAGATATTCCTAATTTGTGATTACGATTCTGTATCGGGGTAAGTATGAGTATATATGCTTTGTATATTTTTGTCAACTATTAATTCAAAAAAATATTTTGTTTGTTTATTTCTAATAAGAAGAGGGTTCTGCGTTTTGCAGAGCCCTCTGAATTATTACTATATTCTCGCCTTATAAAAGCTACTAATTTGTGTTAATTAACAAATCGTGCTTATAGACTATCTTCTGTTGTAATTAATCAAGCAACCCTTGAGAATGATAGTTCTTTCCTCGTCTGTTAATTCACCGAGTGTAAGGGTAATCTCTTTTAATTCCTTATTGCCTGATGTCTCAGGATCACCAATTACATAGCCCTTAATCTCTGCTGCCTTGTTGGCAACTGCATCTTTGATTCCGGGAAGGAAGATGTAGTCGAGATTCTTGAAAGGAAGTTCGCCCTCCTTGATGATGAAGGGAAGCATACCCCAGTTGATAAGGTTGGAACGATATCTCTTGGTAGCATACTCATTGGCTACGTTAGCCCAACCACCAAGTACCTTCTGGCAGCTTGCAGCCTGCTCTCTGGCTGATCCGTCACCGGGCTTAACTGCAAAGATTGTTGAACCAAAGCCTGTATTGCTCTTGTTAGCATCCTTGTATGTAGCATTGATTATGTCCATAACGGCCTTAATCTCTTTTTTGCCTTCCTCAGGATTCTTACCCGCTTCTACCGCATACTGTGCTTCTCTCATATCTTTTGCACGGCTAACATAGAGAGGATCTTTTCTTGATAATGCAAACTCAGCAAGGCCAAGAGGATTGGATCTGTAGCTTGATGTCTCGCCTGAAGGAATGAGCTCGTCAGTTGTTGTAACAGGATCATGGATCTCTGATACAACTCTTAATACGAGGTTCTCAGGAAGCGCTGACATCTTGGGCCAGTCCTTAATGTTGGGACCAAACTGAATCTCCTGGTTAGGATCTGCAACGCCCTTGGAATCGAATACACGATTCTCATATATAGCCTTGTCAAAGAAGTACTTATACTTACCAAAGTCTCCATCGAATTCAGTTGCAGGTGTAAGTACGCCCTGGTTAGCTGCTGTAGCTGCAATAGAACGAGCATCCATAAGAGCAACTGATGAAATCTGACCATTCTGCAACTTGGAACCTTCTCTGTTGGGGAAGTTTCTGGTTGAATGACGGATACTGAATGCATTGTTAGCAGGTGTATCTCCTGCACCGAAACAAGGACCACAGAATGCTGTCTTAAGAACTGCACCTGTCTGCATAATCTTAGCAGCACATCCGTTCTTAATGAGTTCCATATATATAGGCATGGAAGCAGGATATACACTTAATGTAAATGCACCGTTACCGATGAACTTACCATCAAGTATGTCTGCAGCAGCACAGATATTTTCAAATCCGCCGCCTGCACAACCTGCGATGATACCCTGTTCTACAACGAACTTACCATTTTTAACTTTATCCTTAAGAGAATACTCAACTGCACCATCAAGTGATACAAGTGCTCTCTTTTCAACATCATCAAGGATATCCATAAGATTGTCTCTGAGTTCCTCGATGGTGTATGTATTGCTTGGATGGAAAGGCATAGCAATCATGGGCTTAATCTTGGATAAGTCAATCTTGATGATGCCATCATAGTATGCAACATCAGCAGGATTAAGTTCGCTATACTCTTCTTTTCTACCATGAATCTCGTAGAATTCCTTAATCTTATCATCGGTACGCCAGATTGATGAGAGACATGTTGTCTCTGTTGTCATAACATCGATACCGATTCTGAAATCAGCAGAAAGTGATGATACACCGGGGCCTACGAATTCCATTACTTTATTCTTAACGTATCCGTTACCGAATACAGCACCGATTATTGCAAGCGCTACGTCCTGAGGACCTACGCCCTTAACAGGAGCTCCTTCAAGATATACACCAACTACGCCTGGCATATTGATATCATATGTCTGCTCAAGAAGCTGCTTAACAAGTTCTGGACCACCCTCGCCCATAGCCATGGTACCAAGTGCACCATAACGTGTATGTGAGTCCGAACCAAGAATCATCTTACCGCAGCCTGCGAGCATCTCTCTTGCAAACTGATGAATTACAGCCTGATGAGGGGGTACATATACTCCGCCGTATTTCTTAGCACATGTAAGACCAAACATATGATCATCTTCATTAATGGTTCCACCTACTGCACAAAGCGAGTTGTGGCAGTTGGTAAGTACATAAGGCATGGGGAACTTTTCAAGTCCTGATGCTCTTGCTGTCTGGATAATACCTACAAAAGTAATATCATGTGAAGTCAGCTTATCAAATCTAATCTTAAGCTTACTCATATTGTCTGAAGTGTTGTGGTTCTTCAAGATATTGTAAGCCATTGTACCCTTGGAGGCTTCTTCTTTTGTAATGTCATTTCCTGTAAGATTCTTAATCTCACTTGCTGCTGAGTCACTATCTTTTACAAGCTTATCGCCGTTAACAAGATATGCTCCGCCTTCGTAAAGCTCAATCATCTTTTATATCTCCTTTTTACTTTTGTTCGTCTATATAATCTTCGACTGCCTCAGCAGCATCGTTGCCAAGGTGCCTGAAAAGAATCACCATTCCATAATATAAAGGTATAGCAATTAGTACTATCCAACCCGGATGCCATAAGTTCATAAAGATACCAAGGATTAAGAATACTACTACGCACATAATAGGAAAAACAAGAAGTGTAAGCCATTCTTTTTTTGTAAAAGTACTTTTGGCTCCTTTTTCTTTCTTAGACTTCTGCACGCTTGAAGTACCGAAGCTACCTTTATCCATGTTATATTCAGGAGCTTTTGCATCCTTATATATCATCTCGTCCAAGGTCATGCTGTAGATATCGGAAAGGCTCAAAAGATCCGTAGCGCTGGGACTTTTTGAACCGTCTTCCCATGCTTCAATCTCGGAGACTTCCTTACTTAACTTATCAGCCAAGTCGGATATCTCATATCCCTTTTCAGTTCTTATATCTTTTAATCTCTTTGATATATCCATATGTCACCCCACGACCGCTGTCCGCTATATTGTCACACATTGAAGTTGCAATGTCAAATATATAGAAAAGAAAAAGGATTCTACTATACGTAGAATCCTCTGTTATCTTGATCCATCATGGACTCATTTATATCATTTTTCGAATACGTCATTCCGGCCACGACTTTTTGGGTGTTCTCCATTATGGGTCCCGATTCATCCTTCTTGGCTAATTCCTTGTATGTATCCATTAGCGGGATGATGACTTTTCTGACGTTTTCGAACATCTCCTCGTCTTTTCTTATCTCTGCAAGTACGAGTTCCTTATTAACAAAAGCATATAGGCTCATGAAGTTGCCTGATATATCATATGAAAAGTCGATGGATTCCATCAATTCTCTCAGGCACGCTCTTGCTTTTCTAATCGATTCATGAAGAGCATCTCGATCGTCACTCTTCATTGCCTCAACAGAGTCGTTAACATATTCGAGAACCATTTCATACAGTATCTCGACAAGCTCTGTCTTGTTAGCGGTTGTAATCCTAAGAGTAAACTCCTGCTTTTTTTCTTTTGTCATATCTGTGCCTTTCGATAATCAATAATTACTGAAGAAGCTGTAATACCTGCTGAGGTCTCTCATTAGCCTGTGCAAGCATGCTGGTACCTGCTTGGATAAGAACCTGCTGTGTAGTATATGTTGTCATCTCTTCTGCCATATCAACATCCATTATTCTGGAGTAACTTGATACCATGTTCTCTTCAGAAATATCAAGGCTTTCCGAAGCACTCTCAAGACGGTTCTGATATGCACCGAGTCTTGCTCTGATCTGAGAAATATATGAGATTGCATCACCAACTGACTGGAGTCCCTTCTGTGCATTTTCTGCAGTAGTAACATCAAAGTTGGTAAGACCTGTCATTCTAAGTGATACTTCAGGAATTCTGATTGCGAGTACCTGACCTTCGTTAGCACCAATCTGCATACGCATAGCTCCGATACCTGTCATATCCATCTCAACATTGGATGCATTGGCCTTAGCCTGAAGAGTCATCTCAAATCCATCGGCAGCTGTAATAGTTACCAAGTCACCATTAATCTTGGAAACCTGTGCACCGGTAGGGAATCCGCTGCCTAAAGTTGCACCGGTAACAGTAAGAATACCGTTAACAACTGAAGTCGTAATATTGGTTAATTCGTATTTTCCAAGAGGAACTTCGTCAGAGTAGTATGCAACTCTTACGTTGCTGTCAGATGTATATCCCTTGAGATCAAATGTGCCGTCCAAAAGAGGCTGACCATTGAAATCTGTAGACTTGGAAATACGTGTAATCTCATCTTTTAACTGCTGAACTTCCGCATCTATAGTCTTTCTATCCTCATCTGAAAGAGTTCCTGTAGATGCGCCCATTGCAAGCTCGTTCATTCTCTGTAAGATGTCGTGAATCTCGCTGAGAGCACCATCGGCTGTCTCAATAACCGAAATTGCATCGCTGGCATTATCTCCTGCAAGTGAAAGGCCATTAATCTGAGAATTCATTCTCTTGCCGATTGCTATGCCTGCAGGATTATCCTTCGCATGATTAACCTTGAGGCCTGATGACAATCTCTCCATTGATTTTGTAAGTTTATTATCTGTCTTGTTTAGGACATTGTTAGCTGTTAATGCTGAAATGTTGGTGCCTACTCTCATATTAATTACCTGCTTTCTGTACTGTCTGAATAAATGTCTTGGCTATATTGTAAAGTCTCTTGGTAGTTACTTCATCGCTTTCACCACTGTCGTAATGCTGTCTGAAGTAATCCACATTAATTATATCGGTTTGAATATAGTTAAACGTAACCTCTTCAAATCCCGTATTTTTGAAGTTATCTTCAAGAATGCCGGATTCCTTGAGTTTATCAAGGCCTTTCGCATCCGACGATGCAACAAGTGATGATAGGCTATCTTCTCTAACTGAGAACTGAGCAAGAACTTTCCCATAAGCTTCTGTCTCAAATGAAGCAAATACTTTGCCTTCTTTCTCAGCCTTGTGAGTAATCTTGACTCTGATACTTACTGTTTCTTCACCCATTGAAACAGGTACTTCGTAGTTCTCCTCACGTGTAAGTCTGCTGATAACTCCTATCTGCTTATATGCACTCTTAAGCGCCTTGATATCTGTATAATCTCTTAAGTTACTCTCTGCAATCCTGCTTATAACACTCTCTGCTTCATCAAGAGCATTCTTGTATGCCTTAGCGACGCTTTCTTTATCATCAAAAGATTCAGCTATGCTTCTAAATGCTTCTTTAGTGTCTTTTGCATCGAGTTCGTCAGCAAGTTCTTCTATCTTTTTCCAAGGATTGTAATCCTTGTCGTTAGCAAGTACATCGGTAATGGCTTTGAGATTATCTGTTGTTACCTTTTCGCCAAGATACTCGAGCTCACCTATATTGCTTCTGTCTTCTCTTGCCAAGTTCTTACGGTATTCTTCGAGTTCTCTCTTATAATATTCCGTATTGTTATTGTCATCGGACTTAACAAAAGATTCAAAAGCACTCGCTATCTGATCACTGATATTGAATTCATATCCTGCTTCATTAATAGCTTCTCCGAATGATGAATCAAGTTTGAAATCAAGTCCTTTGGATTTTCCGCTTCTGATAGCGGTTAAGAGATTCTTGAAGTTAATCTCCGCCTGGCTCTTAACGAGATCTCCGAGTGCCTTGCCATCGTTTTTATCAATCTTATCAAGGAGTCTGTAGATACCGATAAAAGATTCCTTTTCCTCCTCACTAACATTACCTGCACGATCAAGTCTACAGATGAATGAAGCATATGAATCAATTCTCTTTTCAGCACTCCTGTCATAATCATCAAGTCTCTCTTCGAGCTCTTCCATACTAATCTCGAGAGGATTGATACCGTCTCTAATAAGATTAAGTGTGGCCTGCGGTGTCATCTTTTCGATAACTCTCTCAAGAGATGATTCTCTCTTGGCTATCTCTATAATGTTTTCCTTGGTAACTTCTATCTGAGAATAACCGAGGATTCTGACTGATTTCTTATAAAGCTCTGTTACCGGAAGTTCTTCATCATTAAGGATGCTCTCAGTGTTGGCAAATGCCTTTTTGATATCATCTCCAAGATCACTTCTGACTTCGGTACCAACCGCTTCGTATGTCTTTTGAGCCTTATCAAATTGCTCTTTTAAAACGATACCTGTCTCATATGTAAGTCTTAATGTAAATACATTAGCTGACTTTAATGTATCGCCAAGTGCTCTGACAGGAAGATACGGCATCTCTGCGATTACCTGTCTGCTCTCGTTATATATAGCTGCGTTCTTGGTGTAATCGGTATCTGCGTTGCCAAAGAACTCACGACTTATTTTGTCTTCGAGTGCTTTTAATACATTAACTGTCTCTTCAAGTGCCGTAGTCTCTATCGTCATACCACGCTTAATAAGTGTATAGTTAACTTCAACACTCATTCTAAGTCTGGTCTCTTCAAGAATTCTACGATTCTCTATGAGTTTGACTTCCTTTGAAGGATCTGCAAAAGAATCTGTTGTAGCACTAACCTGATTCTCAGAAACCTTAGCCAGATTTTCTATATTTAATGCAAGATCTTCTTCAACAATGCTTCTTAAATCTTCTTCTTTTGCATCCCTTACTGTCTCAAAAGCCTGCTTAGCTCGAAGCAAAAGATTATCCTTCTTGGAAAACTCTGCTTTTTTAACACCCTCTCCACGCTCAATAGCATTGGCTATAACCTTGGCAGTGTCTTCTTCCGAAAGGGGAAGTTCAAGTTTTCTTAACTCATGAAGAGTAGCTAGATTGTTTTTATTGCATAGAATCTTGGATTTAACAAGCCAGGTTCCTTCTTTTAAAAGTTCCTTGGTCTCCTCTTCTCCTTCGATTCCTATCTCGCTTGCGATTTCTTTTATCTTGCCTGTAAAATACTCGGACTCGGTAGGTTCACCCTCTGCATCCTTAACTATATGGCCGTATTCATCTGAGAAATAACCTGCTTCCTTAAAAGGAATCTCTGCTGCCGAAAATCTGACTCTGTAGAGATTATCAATTGTGGGTTCGAGCGCATTCCTTAATACATAATCGCTCATCCCATCAGTAATCTCTGTAATCTCGGATGCTTTCTTATATATATCGTTGATCTCTTCGATATTTTCGCTGTTAACGGACAAGTCTCTGGCATCAAACTCTTTTTTAAGTGCCTCTGCCATTACCCTGCTGCCTGTAATCTCTTCTATCTCATCAACTGAGAGGTCATCATTGTAGCCTTCGATAATAACGCCCGACTCAGCCATTTTTGCCTTAATCTTATCGAGTGTATTAAGACTCTCAACCTCATCCATATCCGAAGGATTAAAACCATCATCCATCATACGGTTGAAGTCTTTTGCACTCATGGTGTTGGACATAACCGTCATGTAATCAAGGTTATTCTTCACGTCAAAATTGATAGCACCGCTCGCTATCTCTTCACTTAGATTGGATTGGTTGGAATAAAGTGACATTAGATTGCTGCCCGCAGTCATGCTAACAGCAAGTTCTGAAGACTTGATTATTCTTGAATCTCTATTTTCGTCACCGATTGCCTGTGCAACCGGGCTCATGCTTTCCGTAAGGTTCTTGGTGTAAATCTGAATCATGCCTGTCTCCTCTTTTTTGCAATTAATATTTCGGCAGTTTTAAAAAGAATATTAATGCCAAATTCTTTTCTTTTGGTATAATATATACGTACTTTAACCTAAATGGGGGATAAAATGAGCGAACAGCACAATCAGCATAACAATCAGGAAAACGATGATTATACATTCCTTAGGGAAAAAATAACCGAACGTCCCATAAACAGACGCAAGGTCATAAGACAGTCCCTTCTTACCATCGCTTTGGCAGTTACCTTTGCATTATTGGCTTGCTTTGTCTTTTTCTTTTTGGAAAAGGGAGCAATCAGAGGCTACTCCAATGAACAGGAAGCTGCTAAAAAGATATCTCTGACTCTGCAGGAAACTACCGAAGAGATTATGCCTGAAGACATGATTAAGGATGAGGATGAAGAAAACAAGGACGTTCCCAACACCAACGCGGAAGATGGCGCTACAGCAATTGCTGACGCTATCGCAGCTTACGATCCTGACATTGATGATTATCAGGGTATCTATAATAAGATGAAGGTTCTATCCAGAGATACCTCCAAGTCCCTTGTCACTGTAACAGCAATTCAAGATAAGACCAGTTGGCTCAACTCATCCATAGAAAACCGTACCAAAACAACCGGTGTCATATTGGAAGATAATGAAACTGATCTTTTAATATTGTGTGATGCAAAAGTAATCCACAACGCAAGTGATATAATTGTTACTTTTTGCAATTCCAAGGAATGCTCCGCAACTGTTCTTGCAAATGATTCCTACACCAACTTTGCTATTCTTTCCGTTCCACTATCCGACCTTAACGAGGCAACTGTAGAGTCAATTGCATATGCGTCATTTGGAAACTCCGCAACAAGCTGTAAGCCCGGTGATGTAGTCATAGCTGTCGGTGATCCCTTAGGATATGGTACCTCTGTAGGATACGGAATCATATCCGCTACTGATATTGAAATTAACGAGACTGACAGAAACTTTTCTCTTATCACAACTGATATCTACGGCTCACAGTCAGGTAACGGTGTATTAATTAATAAGAGCGGAAAAATTATCGGAATCATCTCTCAAAAATATAATAGAAAAGAATCAGCAAACCTCATATCTGCTATAGGTATTACAGAACTTAACTCTCTTATTGAGGATCTCTGTAACGGAGTGGTTAATCCTCATATGGGTGTGTGCGTAACCAATGTAACATCTATCGCCAAGCAGCATTACAATATTCCCGCAGGCGCTTATATAACTGAAATTAAGCTTGATTCTCCCGCTATGACAAGTGGCATTCACAAAGGCGATGTCATCACAGCAATCAACGATGCAGTTGTAACAAGCGTATCAGATTATCAAAACGAACTTCAATCTTTTAAGCCCGGAGATGTTATCGTAGTGACTGTAATGCGTCCCAACGGAGATGCATATATGGATATCAATATCAAAGTAACCTTGTCGGAGTAAACCATGAGAAAAACCGTATATACCAAATTAATACTTGCATATCTCCTGTTTGCTCTTTTCGGATTTTTGGTAATCGCAACATTCGTATCAAGAACCATTAACGATCTGGTTGTTGAGACCGAAGCTGATAAACTCTACCGTGAAGCAATCATCATTGCAGATACTTATGCGACTGACCTCTATAACTCCGAAACAAGTCTTGAGACCGTTAAAAAACAGCTCGATTATCTCGACAGATATCTTGATTCAACCCTTTGGATTATGAACCCTTCTGGTCTTATTGTTTTATCATCCGACCTTCCAATCGATGTAGAAAACCCTGCTTCAATAGAAGGATTTGATTCAACTGACAATATCGGCGGTTATTACACCGTAGGTAACTTTTACGGATATTTCGAGAGTGATGTATTAAGCGTATTCGCACCTATCAGTAACGGATTTCAGGTGCAGGGCTACGTGGTAATTCATAAAAGTATCGCAGACTTAAACAAGTTATCAAATAGACTTTTAGCCATATCATACTACTTGTTCATAATTCTCTTTGTATTGTCACTTATCATCCTGATTTTCTTCACAATGAATGTGTACAGACCTCTTAGAAAGATAACCAAGGCAACAGAGGAATACGCTGCCGGAAACCTGCATTATCAATTCCAGATTGACTCTGAGGATGAGCTTGGTTACCTTGCAGCATCACTTAACTATATGGCCGGTGAACTTGCTAAGGGAGAGGATAACCAAAAGCAACTCGTTGCCAATGTATCTCACGATTTCCGTTCTCCTCTTACAAGTATAAAAGGCTATTCGGAAGCCATGCTTGATGGCACAATTCCTCCTGAACTTCATGCAAAATATCTTGAGATAGTTACCAACGAATCCGACAGACTTATCAAGCTTACCAACTCTCTTTTAACACTCAATAACCTTAATACTGAAGGTATGATTTTGGAGATTAGTGATTTTGATATCAATACTGTTATCAGAAAAACCATCGCTACGTTTGAAGGTGTCTGTGTTAAAAAGAGAATCTCTATTGAGCTCTCACTCAGTGGCGAACATCTTTTTGTCAAAGGCGATATAACCAAAATTCAGCAGGTTTTATATAACCTTCTTGATAATGCAATTAAGTTTTCCAATAAGGATTCCAAGATTTTTATTGAGACCAAGGAAAAGCATAAGAAGGTATTCGTAAGCGTAAAAGACCAGGGAATCGGTATTCCAAAAGAAAGCCTCAATCAGATATGGGACAGATTCTATAAGACTGATTTATCAAGAGGAAAGGATAAAAAGGGAACCGGTCTCGGACTCTCAATCACGAGAGAAATCATCCGTGCACACGGCGAGAATATTAACTGTATAAGTACAGAAGGAGAGGGCACGGAATTTGTATTCACGCTCACCCTCTCCGAAATAAATGAAGATTAATTGATTATCAATAATCTATTCAAGATTAATTTGATTCAAGTTTTAATAATTCTGAGAACGAGTATCGGCTGTCGGTATTGATGTCCTCTAAGTTGATTGTGTAGCTTCTCGTCTGACAGCCATCTTTTTTCAGAGTTAATACTACGGTTCCAATCTTCTTATCAAAGCTGCAAGGAACCACTCCTACATAATTTCCATCAACGTACAATTCAGCATCCTTAGGAGCATCTATATAAACCTTTGTTCCGGTTTTATTCTCTTTGTTTTCATCGGTAGTTTCGCTACCGTCTTTTTTATCATCGGTATTATTATCAGTATCTGTCGAAGTTGTCTTATCATCCTTATTATCAGTTTCGTCATCTGCAAGTTTGGTAAGCTTAAATTCAACTTCTGCCTTGGGTGTTCCGACTGAAAGATACTTGGAGAGTGTCTCGTATCCATCTGCACGTACAATCACTTCATGAATACCATACTCCATCTTAACGGGCTTACTTATATCGTTAACCTTTTCGCCATCTATGATAAGAGTAGCATTTTCAGGATCTGTAGAAAAAGTGATATTGCCAAAGTTCTTCTTAATCTCTACATCAGAAAGATCAATTACAGCATCCTGATTGCGTCCGACTGTAACTTCCTTAACCGCACTTGTTCCGTCCTTGCTGATAAGAACGCTATACTTACCTTCCGGAACGGTTAATACCATGTCCTCGGTAATCTTTCTTATATCTTTATCTACTTCAATAAAACCATCTATAAAATACTTGTCGTTATCAAGGCTTAAGTATCCATGTCCTCTGTCCACTGATATACTGTATACAGTATGACCATTACCTCTTATCGTAATGACATCTTCGTCGGCTATCTCAAGTACATCGATAGTTTCTTTGCCTGAGCAAACCACGATATTATCATCAAGCTCATACTTATCCTTAAGGTACTCCATACGTGTACTGGAATTATAAAACTTGAATCCGGACACATTGGTATACTCAAAATAGTTGGATGCCACTTCAAGTGACTTGAGTTTTTTCCCATCCTTAACAAAGGAAATATTACATATCTGTCCGTTGGACACCTGAGTAGCAGTAATTGACTTGGAATATCTGTCTGTAAAGAATGTTAAGCTGTCATATGTTAATGTATATCTGAGTCCTGTCTCGAGATTTTGGAACGTAATGGATGATGTACTTCTATCCGTCTCAACAATTATACAAGTATCGGAATATACGAATATTGACGACTCGGTAGTCTCACCTGCAGGCTCAATAGGCACTGAAGGCGAAGGCTTTTGCTCGCATGCACATAAGCATAAAGCTGCCGCAATATACAATATGATTTTTGTTAATTTGGTTTTTGTGTTTCTCATGTAATTCCTATTTCTATTTACTTACATACTGTTTAAGCAAGTATTCTTTATTGTTATGATCAGGTTCTTCAATAACATCCTTAAGCATCTGATCAAGCACCTCGCCAAGCGCAGGTCCTGCCTGCATACCGGCATTTATTAAATCTCTTCCTGTTACAGCGAGATCTTTTAATGTGACGCACTCTTTTTTAGCTATTATCTCTTCATAGTCAGATTTGTTTCTCTCTATTCGAGCAAACTTCTCTTCTCTCTGATAATCGCTTTGCGCACTAACGTCTGCTACCCACACCTTGAAGATATCAGGAAAGGCATCCGCACCGATTCTATTCATCGCACGGCGCATTATTTTGGTACCTGCTTCCAAACGCTCATCGTGGTATTTTACGAATCTTTTTGTCTTGTCAATCGTATCATTATCATACTTAAGACGTCTTAGAATATCCACTGCCATCTCGCTCGACTTAATCTGATGACCATGGAAATGATCTATTCCATCTTCACCTGTCTTCTTGCACTGAGGCTTAGCAATATCATGTAATAACATAGTGAGTCTTAATGTCTTGTCAGGCTCAATAGACTCAATCGCCTTGATGATATGGTCACCAACATTATAACAATGATGTGGGTTATTTTGTACTGTATTAAAGCATAAATCAAGTTCAGGAATAAACTGCGCCGTCAAACCTGTCTCGAATGCAGTCTTAAGCATAGAAGGATTATCGGATATAAGAATCTTGTTTAACTCAGCCTGAATTCTCTCCGCGCTAATATTCTTAAGTGTCGGAGATAATTCCTTGATGGCTTCGTATGTCTTCTCCTCTATGTTGTAACCAAGTTGCGCTGCAAATCTAATTGCACGAAGAAGACGCAATGCATCTTCTGAAAATCTCTCCTTAGGTTCTCCGACGCATCTAATTACCTTGGCCTCAATATCTTCCATACCGCCGAATATATCAACCAATCCGTCGGTATCATTATATGCCATTGCATTGATTGTAAAGTCACGTCTTAAGAGGTCTTCTTTTAAATCAGATGTGAATGACACTTCCTTCGGATGCCTTGAATCTTCGTACTCGCCATCGATTCGATACGTGGTTACTTCATAAGGTTCTTTGCCTATGAGTACAGTAACAGTTCCGTGCTTAAGACCGGTATCAACCGTGCGTCTGAATATACTCTTAACATCGAGCGGTTTTGCATTGGTTGTAATATCCCAATCATTAGGTATACGACCGAGTATACTGTCCCTAACACAACCACCGACAGCATATGCTTCATAGCCCGCCTTGTTAAGTTCCTCTATTATGTTTTTTACATTCTCGGGTAAAACTATCTTCATTACACTCTAAAACAAACCAATCAATAATTATTTGATTGTTCTTCTTATTCTGCTTTTAAAAAAATCGAAATTTTATATATCAATATCGAGTTCGACAGGGCAATGATCCGAACCCATAATCTCTGTATGTATCTTTGCGTCCTGCATCTTTTTTTCTAACTTATTAGATACTACAAAATAGTCTATACGCCAGCCCGCATTCTTTTCTCTGGACTTAAACATATATGACCACCAGGAATAGATATCTGTCATATCAGGATAAAAGAATCTGAACGAATCTGTGTAACCGCTCTCCAACACCTTGGAAAAACAAGCTCGTTCTTCATCGGTAAATCCGGCATTTTGATGATTGGTCTTAGGATTCTTAAGGTCAATTTCCTTATGTGCCACATTTAGATCTCCGCAATATATAACAGGCTTTTTCTTTTCAAGCTTCAATATGTATTTTAAGAAATCTTCTTCCCATTTCATGCGGTAATCAAGCCTTGTAAGCTCTCTCTGCGAGTTGGGAACGTATACCGCAATCAGATAAAAGTCATCGTATTCGGCTGTGATAACCCTGCCTTCATGATCGTGTTCTTCAGCGCCAATACCATAGGTCACATTAAGCGGCTCTTTTTTTGTAAAAAGCGCCACACCCGAATATCCTTTTTTCTCAGCATAATTCCAATATTGATGATATCCCGTAAGATCCAGGTCTATCTGGCCTTCCTGGAGCTTAGTCTCATTAAGACAAAATACATCTGCATCTGCTTCATTGAAGAAGTCCCTAAAACCCTTGCCCATGCAGGCTCTTAATCCATTAACATTCCACGAAATCAGTTTCATATATCTCGCATCCTTCCGGTATCATTCACTGTCGAATTATTCACACCCAACAATTATATCAATTGAATTACTTTTATAATAGTCCTTAACTCTTGGACTCGATCAGTTCCATCTTTTGAGCTCTGGTCAGTCTATTCTTGATATACCACTCTCTCTTCATCGCCTGTTCTTTTTCATCAAACGATTCGCTGTATACTAACTCCACGGGCAATCGGGAACGTGTATACTTAGCACCCTTACCAAGATTATGAGTCTCTATCCTCTTCTTAAGGTCATTGGTATAACCGGTATATAATGTCCCGTCCGAGCATCTGACAATATATACGTAATGTTTTTCACTTGTAGCATTAACTGTTTTCATATGGTACTATTATAACACTTGGGAGCAAATACTCTAAATAAAAGTAAGACGGGATAAACTATATGTCACTTGATACACGCAATATAAATGTAATATTTGACCTTGACGGTACACTGATTGATACCGAGAAATTATACAGAAAATACTGGCCGATGGCACTAGCAGACTACGGCTACGAACTCTCCGACGAACGTGCACTTATGCTTCGTTCTCTCGGTCGTCCTTTCGCACCTGCTCAGTTCAAAGAATGGTATGGCGAAGATTTTGATTATAATCTCGTCAGAAAAAGACGCAAAGAATATGTCGAAGGATATATTGAAAAGAACGGCGTCGAACTTCGCCCCGGCGTAAAAGAAATTCTCGAATACCTAAGAGATAAAAAAATAACGGTAGCCATTGCAACAGCTACCGATTATGAACGCACAGATAAGTATCTTAATATGACCGGAATACGTGAATACTTCGAGCACATTATCTGCGCTACTATGGTCGAGCACGGCAAACCCGCTCCCGACATATATGAATACGCTTGCTCAAAGCTTAATGCCAATCCATCAGACTGCTTCGCAGTCGAGGATGCTCCCAATGGAGTAAAGAGTGCGTATGCCGCAGGTCTTAATGTAATATTCGTAGCCGATCAGGCGCCTGCCGATGATTCGATTAAGGATATGTTATACGCTGATTTGCCGATAATATCGGATATCAAAAACATCCTATAATTCACGATTACTGTATCTTATTACTTTTTATACTCTCCACTCCAAAAGCTATGTTCTGAGTAACCCATATGACTGATACTGCCAGATGTGGAAATACAGTAATCTTCACAACCATTCCGATAAATATCAATACGACAAAAGTTATCATGCAGGTTAAGTTTACTATCAGTAATGCCTTGTAAGCAGCTATTCCAGCCTGTCGCATCTCGGCTTCATCGAAGCTTTTATACCACTTTTTCTTAAATCCAAAATCATACAGACTTCCCTTTTTCTCAGGATTCATAATCTTCTCGAGTTCAACAATCTTTTTAAGTTGATAAAAACTGAGAAATGCGAAAATCATTACCAATACTATTGCACAAATAAATGATATTCCATATATTACTTTAATGAATTCCGCTCCGGGGATTGTTGTGGATATGTTGTCTCTAACATCATATACTGCACATCCATAGAAAAAGAAGGATACTATGAGGCCCGCACTATTGACTATGGTTGCAATAGATAGTTTTCTCTCTATCTTTTCCCAATTATCATCTCTTGATGCTTCATCCTTCCACATCTTCTTAGCACCTGCGTAGATAATCCAACCTACTGTAATTGAAATTGCGCTTGCAAGAAATATGCAAACCGTTGAAATAATACTTCCTATCTGGGAATATGTACCCAGAAAATTAAATACAGATATAAGCCATTGATCCTTATATGATACGAGGAATCCACACACACCGCCAAGAAACATCAATAAAACAAGGACGATAAAAAATATTGGCCTGTTCTTGGAGTCTTCTTTTTTTATCTCATTAAGACGCTTTTCTTCATTCATTGGCTTCATCCTTTCCATCATCCGTGTAATCAAATATATCTTCAACTTTAACGTCAAAAACCCTGGCCAATTTTAAAGCCAAGGTTACTGACGGAGAATAATCTCCTCTTTCTATTAAACTGATAGTCTGTCGCGAGACGTGAACCATTGCACCAAGTTCCTGCTGGTTCACGCCTATCTTCGCGCGATACTCTTTCAAATGATTATTCAACGACATAAGTATTCAACCTATTTATTGCATTTTAAACGCCATTGCCATCGATAAGTAAGTCAGTACAAATGTTGCAATGATATATACAATGAAGATTGCCATACCTACATTGCCCCATGCATACTTCATACCGCCCTTTACATAGTTCTCGCTCTTTTGGATCTTAATCTTCTTCATAATAAGAATTACTATCCAAGCAACAATTCCACCGATAACAAGTGCAAGAAGAACGAAAATCCAGAGAGGTAAAAGGATAAGGCCCGGTCCTACTTCTGCAAACATATCCAAAGCCTGCTGCTGAAGCGCAGGATTGGTCATGTACTCTGGGTTTTGGGTAATTGCTGAAAATTCAGCAATTTTTTGACTATCAAGACTTGTTAAAAGTCCTACTGTAACAACACTTGTCATAAGATTAAGAGTTGCATGTAAAAGCATCGTAGCCCAGATTTTTCCTGTTCTTATATATATGTATGCGAAAAGTCCACCGATTAATCCTGCAAAAAAGCACTGCTGGAAATTACCATGGAAGAGACCAAACATAATTCCCGATGTGAGAATTGCTGTCCACTCTCCATACTTAACTACTCTATCAATAAGCAGTTTTCTAAATATCATCTCCTCAACTATAGGAGCCAAAATACCAACTGTAAGTATTCTCCAGATTGGATTGGAATTCAATATAAGTTCTGCTAAAGCACTGCTGTCCGAAAAAGGAATTCCTAAAGGTGTGATTACCAAAAAATGACATATAAGTCCGATAATCATACCAACGCCAACCATTCCATACATCAAAAGTACTGCCAACAAGTAATGTCCGAAATGCCATTTATTCTTTTCTATCTTTACCTTATCCATCTTGGATAATGAAAGTGCAAGAATAGGGAAGCCTATTACATACATCGGAATAATAATATTAAGAAAAGAAAAGGCCTGAATTTCAGTTACATCAAAATTAAAAAGCTTATAACCTATAGGGGGCAACAATTTTGTATTGAAAAGCTGAAGTAATGTAACTGCCACTCCGAATATTGCTACAGCAAGTGCAAACCAGCCGTAGTTTTTCTTCATCTTTTTAGTATCATCATTACTAACTGCTTCGGTAGCAACTTCTGTTTCGGTCTTGATTTCTTCTACCGTCTCAGTTCCTTTCATGATTTCTTCGTTATCCATTTTAAATCTCCTTTTATAAAACATTTCATATCTTTGACAACAAAATATGTCTTTTTGACAACTTTGCTTGTCAAACATAGTATATTAATGACAAGGATAGTTGTCAACACCTTTTTGTGAAAATATATGAAAAATTAAAAATTTCTCGTTTTTTGTAAATTTTTTATCGTTTATCGTTAATTTTTTGTTGACAAAGATTATTTTGGATGTTATTATCCACTTGTAAGCAGGATAAGAACATTCTAGACGCTTCCGATTCCGCTTAACAAAAACCGGTTTAATTAACATATTGAAAGAAATGTATTTAGGCAAATAAAAGGAGAACAACAATGAACGAAGAAAACAAAAAACTCGCTAATGTAAAAAACAGTTGTAAGGGAGCAAAAATCGTATCCAAGATTATACTCATAGCACTCATAATCGCAACAGTATCCACTTTCGTAGGCGGAATAATGTTAATCGCAGGCAGAAGTAAATGGGATAACACATTTGCAGAAGCTGCAGCAAATGGTGCAGGTGCAAATGTAGATTTATCATTCGGTCCTGTTAAAATGGGTTCTTTTGAAAATGGAGAATTCAAATCAACCACTCCTTTAACTTCCGATGTACCTGCAGTTCAAAGCTTTTTTGATGAAAACTCCGATTCACCTTCACTAATAATAGGCTTCTATTTGATTCTTGTAGGTTCAGTAACTGCTATAGCAGCTGTGGCATTTTCATTAATCACATCAGTATTTGATATTATCTTAAAAGAGGGCAATCCCTTTTCAGATAAAGTTGTAAAAAGAACTCTTATCGCTATGATTATCCTAAGTGTATGCGCTGCAAGCACTGCAGGATTAGGATTTGGTGTACTTCTTGGATTCCTTACATGGGTAATCTACACCATTATGGATTATGGTCGTGCACTCAAGCTTTTATCGGATGAGACATTGTAATTGGTCACATCCGTCAGATATGAAATGAGGTAAATTATGGAACTCCTATTTCATGCGATATTTTTAGTATTATTGATAGAAATCATAGCGAAAGGAATATAAAATGGGAAGTATAATATTAAGACTCGACCGCGTTATGGCGGATCGAAAAATATCATTAAATGAATTATCAGAAATGGTGGGCGTATCAAACGTCAACCTCTCAAAAATGAAAAACGGCAAAATCAGTGCAATCAGATTCTCCACTCTTGAAGCTATCTGCGAGGCACTCAACTGCCAGCCCGGAGATTTACTCGAATACACACCTGATGAATAAGGAGATTTTAAATGGCCAAGCAATTCTGGAGACCCTCAAATATGCTCTATCCTGTACCTGCAGTTATGATTAGTTGTGCCGACAAAAATGGTCGTGCCAATGTAATGACTGCTGCCTGGGCAGGAACCATATGTTCCGATCCCGTGATGTTATCCGTTTCAATAAGAAAGGAAAGGTTTTCACATCATATCATTAAGGAAACTGGAGAATTTGTTGTTAATCTGACTACAGAAAAATTGGTCAAAGTAACTGATTATGTCGGTGTTAAATCCGGCAAAGATATAGATAAATTCGACCTTCCGGGAGACCTTAAGATAACTAAGTCCCCTTCACAAATAATTAAGGCTCCCGGCATAGCCGAAAGCCCAGTCAATCTGGAATGTAAAGTTAAAGATATAATTGAACTCGGCAGTCACGATATGTTCATCGCCGAAGTAGTCAACACTGTAGTGGATGATAAGTATCTAGATGAGAAAGGTAAATTTGATCTTTCAAAAGCAGGATTGATAACCTATTCTCATGGCGAGTATTATGCACTCGGTAAATACCTTGGTAAGTTCGGATACTCTGTTAAAAAAAGAAATACAAATACCAATAATTCAAAAAACAATAAAACTGTATCTAAAAAACCTACTAAAACTAATAAAAATAAAAAGTAAACTATATCAAAAATAATATGTGTTGGCTAACAAAAGTTATTTGATAAGAATGATTTTGCCACCACCGATTACATATCCATTTTCGTCATAGAATACCGCTGACTGTCCGGCTGTTGCGGCACGTACAGGTTCATCAAATTCAATCTTAACGGTATCTTTATCATACATAGATATAAATGCGCTTTCGCCATCATGGCGATAGCGTATTTTTGCTTTACAACGAATTCTTTCGCCCTCTTTTATTCCATCGATACTTAAGAAGTTGAGTGTATTGCAATATACTTCCTTAGTAAACAAAGCATCCTCTTCACTAAGAACCACTTCATTGGTTTCAGGTCTTATTTCCTTAACGAATATGGGATGGCCAAATGCAATGCCTAGACCTTTTCTCTGTCCGACGGTATAGTGAATTATTCCTTTGTGACGTCCTAAAACATTTCCTTCTTCATCAACAAAATTACCTTCACCTTTAAGTCTGTCTTCAGCATTTTCTTCAATGTAATCCGCATAGGTTCCTCTGGTGATAAAACATATCTCCTGCGAATCAGGCTTTTCTGCAACAGGAATATCTGCCTCTCTTGCGATTGCTCTAACCTCATCTTTTGATAAGTTTCCAAGAGGCATAAGCGTACGTGAGAGTTGCTCCTGTGTAAGACGATAGAGCATATATGTCTGATCCTTGTTGGCATGAAGTGCTCTCATAACTGTATATCTTCCGTTATCAAGACGAACTATATTGGCATAATGTCCGGTTGCGACAAAGTCTGCCTGCATAATATCAGCAACGTATAACATCTTATCCCACTTAACGCACTTATTACATTCGATACAGGGATTAGGTGTCTCGCCATTAATATATGATTCTACAAAAGGCTTAGCCACAATCTCATCAAATTCTTTTATACAATTGTGAGTATGAAAAGGAATGTCTAACTTGAAAGCTATACTTCTCGCATCATCTATCTCACAACATCTGCTTTCATTACCGTCCGCGGACTCCCATGTTCTGAGAGTCACGCCAACAACATCATATCCTTCTTTTTTTAAGAGGTATGCACAAACGGCGCTGTCCACGCCACCCGACATTCCTACAATTACTTTTTTCATATTATTCTCGCAATACTTGTATTTAGTAAAATTAATTTTTTTAATCTTTCTAGATCTGTTTCATTAGAAATAATCTCTAATCTATCTATATCTTTTAGAATATTTTAATTCAAGTTTTACTTGTTACGTTTGTTTAGTTTTATTATGAGATATATTCCCATACCAAGTGCAACAACAAATCCGCCAAATCCCAATGCAGGAATACCAAGAATCTGAGGCTGCATATTGGTGGTACATATCAAAGAAGAACTCACGATAAGTGACGCCATGATGATACAAAGTATCATATCGCTAACCAGATTCTCAACTCTCTTCATAAGCGGTTCAAATCCAACCGGCTCGATATTAATCTTGGTCTGTCCTTTGATAACAGACTTAATCATATCAGAAGAAAGTGCGGGAAGAGAGAGTGACTTTTTAGCTGATTCATATACCGCTCTTGTATCACTGACAAGTTCTTTCTTAAGGTCGAACTCTTCGAGCATATCGTTCATTACTTTGCCCGAGAAAAGCTCTGCCATGTTAACGTCAACGTTAAGTTTGGTTACAACACCCTCGATAGTTACAAGTGCTCTTACAAGCATCGAGAAACCTTGAGGAAGTGATATACCATGATAGGATGCGAGTTCAACAACCTCTCCCAATAACTCACCAATGTTAAGATCCTCGAGATCCATTGAACAATATCTATCCATGATATTGTCGATGTCATTGAAGAGTTCGGGATGGTTAATCTCTTTCTTGGGTTTGCCTAGTGAGAGAACTGCATTCTTCATTAGGTTAACATCTTTTTGTACGACTGCTGTAATTGCTGTCTTAAGGATATTTTGCTCTTTCTTACCAAGGCGTCCAACCATGCCCCAGTCAAGCCAGATAATCTTACCATTTAATAACTCGAGATTGCCTTGATGAGGATCTGCGTGGAACATACCATCATCGAGAACCTGCTTCAAAAAGTTATTAACAAGCTTGGTTGCTATCTCTTTTCTGTCATAACCTTCTTCATCAATCTTTTCAAGATTGCCGATGGAGAATCCATCAACAAAACTCATGGTCATAACACGCTGAGTAGTATATTCGCTCTCTATTATAGGACAGCCAACATATTTGATACCTTCCATGTTATGAGCGAATTCCTTAGTTGCTTCAGCTTCAATTCTGAAATCCAACTCATTGATTGATACCTGTTTTAACTCCTGAACAACCATATCAAAATCTATGGTTTGATTAACAGGTGTAATCTTAGCCATCTTGGCAGCCTTGGATAAAAGACCAAAATCCTTCATCATCATATCTGCAACATATGGTCTCTGAACTTTTATAACTACTTTTCTTCCATCAGGAAGAATAGCAGCATGAACCTGCGCTATTGATGCGCATCCAAGAGGCTTCTCATCTATGGATTTAAAAAGCTCATTAATTGGCTTACCAAGTTCTGCCTCTATCTCACGTTTAACCACATCAATCTCAAGTGGCTTAACCTCTGCACGAAGAAGCTCGAGTTCTTCACAATATTCCTTAGGTAGCACATCGGTACGGCTACTCATAATCTGACCAATCTTAATAAAAGTAGGACCAAGATCTTCAATGATATGACGTAAGTTTTCAGGTGTTAATCCGTTCTTAACAATATTGTGTTTTCTGATGACACCTGCAATCTCTTCAAGACGCTTGGTCTCATCAAACATTTCTTTGGGAATACTTCTTAACTTCATCTCTGTTCTTATCATTCTTCGACACCTCTTTTCTCGGTGTCAGTAGCACCTTGTTCTTCTACAGGTTTTTTCGAATACTTGATACTGCTTTTAAGACCGTTTTCATCGTCTTTTTCAATATTGGCTTCGAACAGTTTGTCTTCCTCTTTTGCTTTTGGAGCTTTATTATATTCTATTGTTCTCTCTAATACTTTTCCGTTATCGTCTTTAACCTTGTCAACATAGATACTTCTTCCATGACCAAGGTCATACGTATTGTCTTCCTTTTCCTTGGCTTTACGTCTTGCCATTATCTCATCGCGATTGCCGTTATACATCAACTCCTCATTGTCGACTTCGCTCATGCCAAGCACTACGCTGCCACGTCTTAAAAGTTCTTTAATCTCTTCATTTTGTTCGTCAAGTGATCCAATTCCGGCCAAAAAAATATCTCTGGTGACATCTTTAACCTTCTTCATCTTACTGACACCCTCTTTCGTATATTTTTTCTTTCATAATTTTCAATTCATTTCTCTTTATCTATGATACACCCAATTGCTCAAAAGGTGAATCAAAAAGGCAAAAGAAAAGCGCCCAACACTCTTATAAGTGATGGGCACCTAATTACCTTGAAAACTATTATCTATTACTGCTTCTGACCATAATAAGCATTAGCACCATGCTTTCTGAAATAATGCTTATCCTGTAATTCTTGAGGAGCGCTGATAACCTGAGGATTAATCTGCTCTGTGAATAGTGCCATCTTGGCAACTTCTTCGAGAACCACTGCATTATGAACTGCATTGTTAGCATCCTTACCCCATGCAAAAGGTCCATGATTCTTGCAAAGTACTGCAGGTACTGCTTCAGGATCCTTATCCATTCTCTTGAACTCATTAACAATTAACTTACCTGTATTGAGTTCGTATGCTTCATCTATTTCTTCCTTGGTAAGATTTCTTACACAGGGAATACTTCCGTAAAAGTAGTCAGCATGTGTTGTTCCATAGCAAGGAATATCTCTGCCTGACTGTGCAAAGCTTGTTGCATATGTGGAATGTGTATGTACAACTCCTCCAATCTCAGGAAATCCCTTATAGAGTTCAAGATGTGTGGGTGTATCGGATGATGGATTAAGTCTACCCTCAACCACATTACCATTTAGATCAACTACAACCATATCTTCAGGTTTCATTACTTCATAATCAACTCCCGAAGGCTTGATTACGAAGAGACCTTTTTCTCTATCGATTGCACTTACGTTGCCCCAAGTGAATGTAACAAGTCCGTACTTGGGAAGAAGCATATTGGCTTCATATACTTTCTGCTTTAATTCTTCGAGCATAGTTTTCTATTCCTTTCTAACCTGTATCTTGATTAATAAAACCGTGAAAGAAAAATGGAATAATCCTATTCTCCCACGGTTTTTATCGTGTTAATTACAAAACGTCAACTGCGGCTCTCTCTATCTTAAGGCCTGCCTTGTATTTTTCAATATATGCATCAAATCCTGCAACATCCTTGGCATCAGGTGCGCATTTCTCACATTTTGCATCCTTAAAGATTACATCCGATAAGAATGAACTGAGTGACTTGCCATTCTTTTTATCCATATAAGCTGCAAGTAAAGCGATACCCCAAGCTCCACCTTCGGATGCTGTCTCCATAACAGATACGGGAGCATTGATTGCTGCTGCAGCAATCTTAGTACCAACACCCTTGGTCTTAAAGTATCCGCCGTGACCGTACATCTCGTCCACCTTAACGCCTTCTTCCTTAAGCATAAGGTCAAGACCAACCTTAAGTGTAGCCATAGCTGAATAGAGATTAGATCTCATAAGATTAGCTAATGAGAAGTTGTCTTCAGCAGTTCTAGCAAGAACAAGTGCACCCTTTTCGAATCCTGTTACGGGTTCTCCTGAGAGATAGTTATATAAAAGCACTCCACCGCAATCAGCATCGCCATTAAGTGATACTGAATATAACTTAGTGAATAATTCATTCATATCGGGATTAATTCCCATGAGTTCTGAGTATTCCTTGAAAATCTTAACCCAGTTGTTAATCTCTGATGTACAGTTGTTGCAGTGAACCATTCCGACCAGTGCGCCATCGGGTGTAGTAACAAGGTCGATTTCGGGATATACTTTCGAAAGTTCTTTTTCAAGAACAACCATTGCAAATACGCTGGTTCCGGCTGAGATATTACCTGTCTTAACCTTTACGGAATTGGTAGCAACCATGCCTGTTCCTGCATCACCTTCGGGAGGACAAAGAGGAATACCTGCTTCCAATGTACCGCTCTCATCAAGAAGTGCTGCACCCTCTGCTGTCAATGTACCGGCATTCTCACCTGCGTTAAGAACTGCAGGAAGTAAATCCTTAAGACCCTTGTTAAGGGCTGTATCCTTGGCAAGTGCATCAAACTTGGCAATCATAGCCTCATCATAAGAACCGGTTTTAATATCGATGGGGAACATACCTGATGCATCGCCAACACCAAGTACTTTCTTACCTGTTAATTTCCAATGTACGAATCCGGCAAGTGTTGTAAAGAAGTCAACATCTTTAATATGATCTTCCTTGTTAAGCATTGCCTGATATAAATGAGAGATACTCCATCTTTGAGGAATATTGTAATTAAATTCCTTGGTGAGTTTTTCTGCTGCCTCGCCGGTGATTGTATTTCTCCATGTTCTAAAAGGAACAAGTAATTTATCATTTGAATCAAATGCAAGGTAACCGTGCATCATGGCAGAGATACCGATTCCTGCAAATCTCTTAACCTTGATTCCGTATTTATTCTCTATGTCTTTTGCAGTGTCAGCATAACAAGCCTTAAGTCCTGCAAAAATCTCTTCTTCGCTGTACGTCCAAATACCGTCTTTTAAACTATTCTCCCAACCGAATCCGCCCATTGCGAGAACGGTACCTGCCTCGTCGCATACCACACCTTTAATTCTGGTAGAACCAAACTCTATACCAAGGTATGCTTTGCCCTCTTCGATAATTTCTTTTGCTCCCATAATACCCTCCGTTATATAAATCTAATATACTATCTTATCCCTGCCGCTCTGCTTTCCTAGATAAAGCTTTTCGTCGGCTTCTTTTACGTTGTCTTCAAAAGATGATGCTAAGTCATATTCGGTAAGACCATAAGTCATAGTAATCCTTACTTCATCATCATTGTAATTGAGTTTTAATTTCTTAATAGCTTCGTATATCTCATTAAGATGTACATAAGCCTCATCTCCATTCATATCATGGAAAATAATCAAGAATTCTTCTCCGCCCCATCTTGCTACGAATCCGCCATAAGCGGCTGTCTGCTTTTTAAGTAACTCTGATATTGCAGCAAGAACGGTATCACCAAAATCATGTCCGTATGTATCATTAACTTTTTTGAAAAAGTCTATATCGCAAATACACAGACTCATCGTACGCTTTTCATCAACGATTGTTTTAACGTACTCAAAAGTCATTCTTCTGTTAAAAAGACCTGTCAATGCATCAACGGAAGCCTGCTCTTTTAACTGATTGTTATAAGCAATTAGCTTGTCTTCCATCTTTTGCGTCTCAAGACTGAATGAAAACGATACTGTCGCTAAACTGACTGCAAATACAAGTGCATTGAGAATCTCAACTATCCTGTCAGCATTCTCTATTGATATTCTTCCGGGCTTTCCTTTTACGAATATAAGGAATGCAACGAATATTACAAAATTGATAAAACCAAATATAAGCTTTTTCCTGTTATAACCTGCTTCTATAAAAGAATAAATCATAACAAGAAGCACAAGGAAAAACTGGAATCCCGAATCCCATCCATATACAATGGTAACGATGGTCGCCCACACAATCTTTTGAGCTAAAAAAATATTGGTTACCAGTTTTCTTCGAACAGAGTAGGATGCGTACAGGTTGAGCGCATCGACAACTATCATGAGCGCCCATATCGCAGTTCCCTTGACGCTTTTTAGAAGAAACATATTAAGAAGAAGATTGCATACAGACAGAGCCGCAAAATATAAAAGCAGCCATCTGATGGTTACCGTCATTCTCTTGGTTTCATTTTTATATTTGGTGTCTTTATTGATAAAATCTGCTATTTTGCCCATATCAATTCACACAACAATTCTCCGATTACATAGATACTTACAGTATGCTACTTTTTTCACAATCTAACAAGTGATTTTTCGAATTTTTGATGTAGATCCAGGTATGCACTTTTACAGACTTTTTTCTCTAAAAAAATATGCAGATAAAACTGCTATCTGCATATTTTTTTATATGTGTTTAATCCCTTTCAATAATGGACAGTTAAGATTGTTTCTTCTTTGATCTTCTGCTTAATACGATACTCTGAAGAAGAATGAAGAAGCAGAGCATTCCACCGGTTGTAATCTTCTGCCACCAAGGATCCTTGAGGCCACTAGATACTACAATCTTATTGATTGTTGTAAGAGTAAGTGTACCAAAGAGTGTACCTACTACGTTACCTACACCACCGGTAAGAAGTGTACCACCTATGATGGATGAAGCAATCGCGTTCATTTCCATACCTGCTGCATTGGTTGCATTACCTGCACCTGTATGCATCATGAATACGTATCCGGCGATTCCGCTTAAAAGACCGCTTATAATATATGTAATAAATCTTGTTCTCTTAACATTGATACCAAGCATTAATGCACTCTGCTGATTACCACCGATAGCGTAGAATCCACGGCCGAGTTTATGAAACTTAAGAAGCAAGAAGATTATGAGTACACACGCCAAAGCGATGACTACACCTAACTCGATTCTTGCAGGAATTCTGTTACCATTCTTGGCAACATATCCAAGCCAGGAAATCTCTATCTTAACATCTCTAAGCTTTGCGAATCCTTCATGCTCTGCCTTCTGAGGATTAACTGATAATATAGTTGTTAAACCTCTCGCAAAGAACATACCTGCCAGCGTTACTATGAATGGCTGAATCTCAAGGTAACTTATTAAGTATCCCTGAACCAAACCAAAAGCAAGTCCGATTCCAAGTGCTAAAAGTACTGATACGAATATATTGCCACCTCTGTTAAGGTACAATACACAACTCATAACTACGAGTGAAGTTACAGCACCTACACTAATGTCGATTCCGCCGGCAATCATAACGATTGTCAAACCGCAGGATGTAATAATGAGCGGTGCGTTATCGTTAAGCATATCAAATATCTGCTGAGGGCGAAGGAATCCTCCCTTAAGTACAGCCATTGCAATCAGATACATTGCGAAGAATATACCGATTGTGATTGTCATCAAAAGCTGAGTATCTGTAAGAGGTTCTCTGCGAAATTTCTTAGTATTTTCCATCTCTATTCCGCTCCTTTCACTGATACTTTGCGCTTATTATCCTTGATACGGTTCATAAGCTTTTGGAATTTTGCCTTAATAACTGGTGATCCGATAACAACCAAGATGATGATAACTATAGCCTTGTATGCCTTAACATCTGTAGATGATACCTTCATAGCGTAGAGCGTAATTGTAAGCATCTGGATTACATATGCACCAATGATACTTCCTGAAATCTTGAATTTACCACCGCCTAAGCTGTTGCCACCGATTGCAACTGCGAGGATGGCATCCATTTCAATATCAAGAAGGATTGTCTCATGGTTGATAAGTCCGAGACGACCAACTGCGATACTACCTGCAACTGCTACGCACGCACCGAGTATTATGAATGAAAGAAGCTTAATAAATGTTGAGTTGATACCGTTAAGTCTTGCTGCACTTCCGTTGATACCAACCGACTGAGTGAAAAGTTCGATTGATGTGAAGCGGAATGCCAATGCGAAGATTATTGCAACTGCTATAACAATGAGAACAGGTGTGGGAACGGGAATTCCGGGAATAAATCCACCTATCGCATTGATGATGGGACTCTCAACTGTAGGAGTTGCACCACCGTTAATCCAGTATGCTATCGAACGACCGCAAGTGAATAGAATCAACGTCGCGATCATCGGTTGTATCTTGAATATCGCTACCAGCACACCGTTGAATGATGCAAAAAGCATAGCCACAACACATGCTGCAAAGAATGCTATAACAACTGTAATTCCTGTGATACTGGGCGATGCCTTAAGTACCTTAACAAATGTACTTCCTGCTATAGCTGCCATGGCGCCGACTGAAATATCCTGTCCGCCACAGGCTGCTGTAACAAGTGTCATGCCCATTGCCAATACTGCAAGTTCGCTGGCACCGTTAATAATACTGATTAAGTTACCCGCAAGAACTATGTTTCCATCATTGTTATGCATAAGTTCTATTGAAAAGAATGACGGGTCTCTTATTAAGTTGAATATTACAAGAAGGGCTATGGCAATAAGAGGAATTGTAAGCTGGCCAAGTCCGCCCTTGAATATCTGTTTTAGTTTATTCTTCATCTTACGACTCTCCTCCCGCTATAGTCTTCATTACCTGAGCCTGGTTAAGATCCTTGCCCTTAAGTTCTCCAACTATATGTCTGTCTCTCATTACGATTAGTCTTGAGCAGGTACGAAGCATCTCTTCAACTTCGGATGAGATGAATGTTACACTCACACCTTCTTCTGCAAGCTTGAGTACAAGCTTTTGAATCTCAAGTTTTGTACCTACATCAATACCACGTGTAGGCTCATCAAGAATCAAATAATCAGGATGTGTAAGAAGCCATCTGGCTAAGATTACCTTCTGCTGATTACCACCGCTTAATGATCCGATAGGAGTCTCGCGGCTTGCTGTCTTGATATTCAGTACCTTGATATATTCATCTGCAAAAGCTTCTGCTTCACTTCTGCTTATAGGCTTAAAGAAGCCCTTCATAACCTGAAGTGCAAGAATAATATTTTCTCTTACACTAAGATCTGCTATGATACCATCTCTCTTTCTATCTTCTGCAAGATATCCGATACCGTGCTTCATAGCATCAAGAGGCTTGGTGACTTTTACGTCTTCTCCCTTAATCTTAACGGTACCGCCTGTTACCTTGTCAGCACCAAAGATCGCTCTGACGCTCTCGCTTCGTCCTGAACCAAGAAGTCCTGTGAAGCCATTAACCTCTCCCTTATGAATCTTAAAATCAAATGAAAGTGCATCAGAACTCGAAAGATTCGTTGCTTCGTAAAATACTTCAGCATTGTCGTAGTTCTTTTCCTCACCTTCGCTTAAGGAACTTAATTCATCAAGATCCTTACCAATCATCTTGGCTACGAGTTCAACCTGAGGAAGATCTTCTATTAAATATTCTCCGACCAGCTCACCGTTTCTAAGAACGGTGATACGGTCGCAGACCTCATATACCTGTTCAAGGAAATGGGTAACGAATATGATTCCGACACCCTGTGCCTTTAAGTCTCTCATGAGCTTAAAAAGCATATTAACTTCTTTATCATCAAGTGAAGATGTAGGCTCATCAAGGATTAAAACCTTACACTTCATATCAACTGCACGTGCAATGGCTACCATCTGCTGAACAGCCAAAGAACAGCTACCAAGCTGCTGTGTGCTTCTTGCGGGAATACCAAGTTCCTGAAGAATCTTGTCCGCACTTTTCTCACGTGATTTATGATTAACTAATACGCCATTCTCACGTCCTATATACATATTCTCTGCTACAGTAAGATTAGGACATAATGTAATCTCCTGATACACTGTAGAGATACCGTTATTCTGTGCATCCTGCGGGGAACGAATGGATATCTTATCACCATCCACACTTATCTCTCCGCCATCCATCTGATATACACCTGTAAGTACTTTTATAAGTGTTGATTTTCCGGCGCCGTTTTCGCCCATCAGTGCATGAATTTCACCTTTTCTAAGTGTAAAGTCAACATTACTAAGTGCTTTTACACCGGGGAAAATCTTACTTATGTTTCTCATTTCGAGCAATTCGTGCTCCATAACCCTTCCTCCAATTTAACGTTTCTGTTAAAAAGAGCGCAGCCAGGGCTGGCCTGACTGCGCCTCGTGTTATGTTAGATAATTATTCACCTAAACCGTAAGTATTGATGTCATCATCTGTGATAGTAGTTGCATCAAAGCCCTTTTCCTGGTTGATAATCTTCTTTGAAGAAGCTGTTGTCTTACCCTGGATTAAATCAGAGATAATCTGTGCCTGGAAAGGTGAGCACTGTCCATCGTAGTTCCAGTTGCCTGCCTTGAGTTCTCTAAGAGCCCACTTGTTGCAGTCAAAGCCCATAACGATAACTTCCTGACCTACACCGTGCTTAATACCAGCTGCATCAAGAGCTGCTACAGCACCCTTAGCCATACCATCGTTCTCAGCGTAGATAACGTTGAATTTCTGCTTTGAGTTGATAGCTGTCTCAACGATCTTCTTAGCTTCTGCTTCATCCCATGTAGCTGTCTGCTGAACTACACAATTCATCTTGCCATCATCGAACTGCTTCTGAAGAGCACCTGTACGTCCGATCTGAGCATCTGAACCCATAGCACCCTGGATATGGATTACGTTGTACTCATCAAGCTTCTGATCAAGTAACCACTGAACTGCTGTATCACCTTCAGCTGCCATGTCTGATACAACTGCTGCTTCGTAGAGGCTCTCATCAACATCGATCATACGGTCAAAGAGATAAACCTTGATACCGTTTTCCTGTGCCTTCTTGAGAACTTCGTCCCAACCTGTTGTTTCAGCTGCAGAAATAAGGAGATAATCAACACCTTCTGTGATGAATCCCTGAGCTGCCTGGAGCTGCTCATCATTCTTTAAGCTGTAAGCTGTCTTTAACTCATAGCCGTTAGCCTCTGAGAAAACTGCTTCCATATCTTTTACGTTAGCTTCACGATAACCAGACTCTGAAGGAGGGTTGTTAACAACACCAACTTTGATAAGTCCGTCTGCTGCAGGAGCGGGATCGTCTGCAACAACTGCAGGTTCATCGGGTGTGGTAGGTTCTGTAGGAGTAACCGCTCCACCACCTGTTGTACAAGCACTCATGAGAAGGCTAGCTGTAAGAGATGTAGCCATAACTAATGATCCGATTTTCTTTTTCATTTAAACTTCCTCCCTTTCTTATATGTCGTGTTCGACCGACTACATGTATGATATCGCAAGGAAGTATTAGGGTAAATCAATGGAGATTTCGACTTGGTTGAAAATAATACCAATTATAGAAAAATGAGATGAAAAAAGTTAATTTTCATCTCATTCAGGTTGATTTTGATACTGCGCTCTGTATTCCGAGGGCGTCATACCGGTATTTTTCTTAAAGATATAACTGAAATAATGTGAATCGTTATAGCCTATATCGCTGGCTATCTGTGAACTCTTGGTATTGGAGTTACGAAGCAATTCTTTTGCTTTGTTTAATCTTACATATATAAGGTATTCAGTAAAAGTCATTCCGCTATGCTGTGAGAATACAGTTGAAAAACGACTCTTACTCATATTAACCGCATTGGCAACATCCGAAAGCATAAGATTGGGATTGGTGTAATGCTCCGAGATATATAACTTCGCTTCATTAATAATGGAAGGTGCCTTAGTCTCATCAGCAACTTCTCCCATTTCTCTTACGCCTAAGATAATCGCTTGCTTATCTGTTTTGTCTGCTAAAAGATGACGTATATGTCTTGCTGTCTTGAAACTGGAGAGTATCTTTTCAGGATCATCCACTATCTCTCCTATTCCTATATGTATACCACTGCACTCGAGTCTCTCGAGTTCTCTTGCAAGTGATGCTGCAAAAGCGTAAGCTCTCTCTTCAGTATCTTCTGCAGTATCTCCAAGTACGAATAATCTCGTGCCTGTTCTGCTTGCTGATGAATGAACGATACCGCCACTGCTTTCAGCAAGTGCTGCTGCAGATTCCTGGCCGTTTTCAACAGGTGAAAAAGCAGCATCAACAACTGCATAAAAAGGCGAAGGAACAGGACAACCCATTGAGGAAAGTTGCTTAAGTACCTCATGCGCATCCTTTTCTGACGCGTCATCCGTAAATAGCGAACCTATCAATTTTTCTTTAACAAGTCTGCCACCGGTTTCCATACGTGCTCTAAGGCTGGCTGCGTGTTCGAGAGTCTTTCTCTCTTCATTTATCTGATTGCTTACTTTATCAAGAGCCTCTCTTAATTCTCCGGAATTAATCGGCTTAAGAAGATACTCTCTTACGCCCAGTTTGATACACTGTCTTGCATACTCGAATTCATCGTATCCGCTAAGAACGATTACGCCTATCCAAGGCATTTGCGAACGAAGAATACGACATAACTCAAGGCCATCCATGAATGGCATCTTAATATCAGTTATTACTATATCGGGATTGGTGTCTCGTATCATTGGAATCGCCATCTCACCGTCAGGTGCTTCACCAACAAGTGAGTATGGTGTATCATCCCAGGGGAATGATTCTCTTATTCCTTCTCTGATAACGATTTCATCATCAACCAGAAACACTTTCATGTTTGAATATCTCCTCTTTCGTTCTGTAAGGAACCTTAAAGCTAACCTCTGTTCCCTCAGAATTACTGTCAATTCTAAGTCCGTCCTGCAAGTTATAATACAGTCTGATACGCATATTGACATTAACTAATCCGAAGCCGCCGCTTCCGCCCTCACTGACAGACGGCTGGCCTTTTTTCAGACGTTCTTTTAAATTATCAAGCTGCTCCTTGGTCATTCCGGAACCGGTATCCTTGACACTGAAAAGCAAGTAACTGTCCTTGGGTGTGGCACTAACTTTAATCGTTCCGCCACCACGTTTTATCTTAATACCATGATACAACGCATTCTCAACTAACGGTTGCAAAAGGAGTTTAAGAATATAGTAGTCTCCTATATCATCCGGTATATCTATCTCATACTTCATAATATCACGATATCTTGTCTGCTGAATCTTAAGATAACCTTCGATATGCTTTTTCTCCTGACTGATGGGAATCCAATCAGCACCCGAAGAAAGTGATATTCTGAAAAAGTCACTAAGAGCACTCGTTAACTGGATAACTTCATCCTTCTCACCGGCCTCTGCTTTCCATATAATAGCATCGAGTGTGTTATACAAAAAGTGAGGATTAATCTGCGCCTGAAGTGTACGAAGTTCCGCTTTACGTAGATTTCTTCCGTCAATCTCACTCTGCTTCATCATCTCTTCCAGGCGGTCCGCCATTGTGTTAACCTGCTTGGTAAGATTTCTAAGTTCTGTAACATCTGTCTCTGTTAATCTCGCATTAAGTGTTCCCTCTGCAAGAAGTGCTGTAACATCTTCCAACTGCTCAATAGGTCTTCTGACAAACATAGCAGTTCTTTTCATGGAACGATTTCTTATAAGAAGTGCTATTACAACAGTCATCGCTTCCACAACAGCAGTTACGATTATGATGATTCTAAGATTGACGCTCATCTGAGCTGTTGTTGTAATCTCTTTTGCAATATACTCATTAAGCATACTGTCAACAAGCGATGATACTCCTCGAACTTCGACAAGCACCGCTTCGTTCTCGACTACAGGAACTTCATTCTTTATATTGGTTTTAATCTGATCAACATAGTTCGAAAGCGTCTCCATGGTACGTGATGCTACCATAAGAGAGAGTCTGTTTTCTTCACTTGTTCTTTTGGATATCGTATCTATGGTGTCGTTAACTTGATAGATGAGCATGTATATATCACTCTCATCAAATGTATCTCTACCATTAACTATGTTCCAAGCGGCATCAGGTATATCCTCAGCAACAACCGTCTTAAGGCTTGCGATAGTCTCCATACGAACTATGGCACTATGATATTTGTATGCATAAAAAAGCATTAAAACCAGGCTTATGACGATAGGAACAACCAGCATCAAAACAAGTCTGTGACTTAGATCATTGATGCGCCCGAGAATGCTATTTTCTTTTTTAACCTTTTCCATTAAGATTCCTTAGTATCCTCTCGGCGCTATTTTTTCCAGATCCTGTTCATCAGAGAATATAACTTCCGTAGGATGAATTACTTCATCCACTTCTTCGCCATTCTTCAACTTCTTGGCAGTCTCCATAAGTTCCTTGCCAAGCTTTGGAGTACATTCAACTACGCAGTTAATTTTGCCTTCCTTTAATACATCTATCGCTTCCTGACCACCGTCTATGGAAATGATAATTATATCTTTACCGGGTTTGTATCCTGCTTTTTCTATCTCTGGAATTGCTCCAAGTGTCATCTCGTCATTATGAGAATATACTACATCAATATCATCGCCATGTTTATCAAGCAATGATCTCATGCATTCTGCTCCACGGCTTTTTAAAAAGTCTCCGTCGATTCTCTCAAGTATATGCATACGACTGTCTGATGCGATGGTGTCTGCAAATCCCTGCTGACGCTGGCGCATGGGAGTGGAATTCTCAGTGCCTGTAATCTCGACTATATTAACTGAATCAAGTCCGAGACTGTCAGCCTTACGAATAAGGTACTCTGCTGCCATTACACCTTCCTGATAAAAATCCGCACCGATAAGGCAAGTGGTCAATCCTTCTTTTTCAGTACTGATATCTCTATCTACAAGCACAACGGGAATACCTGCTTCTTTTGCCTCTGTAAGTACGTTGTCCCATCCATCCTCAACTATCGGTGAAAAAGCAATAACATCAACCTTATATGCAATGAATCTTCTTATAGCTGCAATCTGGTTTTCCTGCTTCTGATTGGCATTCTCAATCATCAGACTTACACCATAATTTTCTGCCTGATCTTCAATATCCTGTGTATTGCCAATTCGCCATGCACTCTCAGATCCAATCTGAGAAAAACCAAGCAATAGTTCAGGTTCATCTGACTTTTTTCCATTTTGGCATCCAATCAAAAGAATGCCTGTGAGTAACAGGCATAATAATGATTGCAATAATTTACGACTTCTTTTCATAATGTAATCCCTCAAAAACCTATTAATGCTTTTTCCACATGGGAGGAGCAAAAAGCAAAAGAATAGGATATAACTCTAGTCTGCCGGCAAGCATATCAAATATGAATACAATCTTGGACAGATAATTAAATCCTGCAAAATTACCGGACGGCCCAACAGCATTAAGGCCCGGGCCGATGTTGTTCATCGTAGCAAGTACGGATGTGAAATTGGTTACCATATCATACTTGTCTATTGATACGATAAATACCGATCCAAAATATATAAGTGCAAAAAGCACAAAGTATACGCATACACTTTTAACTACGTTTTTATCAAGAGCTCTGTCATCCATCTCAACTGCTTTGATACTTCTTGGGTGAATGAAAGAGTTGACTTCCTGCTTAACCGCTTTCATACCAATCAAGATTCTCGAAAACTTAAGTCCACCGCCTGTACTGCCTGCACACGCACCGGTAAGCATGAGAATAATAAGTATAGTCTTGGGAAGTGAAGGCCATTCGTTAAAATCGCAAGTTGCAAATCCCGTGGTAGTGATAATTGATCCTACCTGAAATGCTGCATCGGTAAGCGCATCTCCAAATTTTGCATATGTTCTGAATATACTTAATGTAATGATGATAACAGATAAAAGAATCATGCCAAGATAAGCTCTGACTTCTTCTATCTTAAATATTGCTTTGAATTTTCTCGCAAGCAATAAAAAGTATACGTTGAAGTTGATTCCAAAAAGAATCATGAATATCGTAACATTCCATTTTATAGGAGTAGAGAATGAAGCAATGGAATCATTGTATATTCCGAATCCTCCGGTACCGGCTGTTGCGACAGCAGTACATATTGCTTCGTAGGGATTCATACCCATAATCCAAAGAGATACAAACTGAATTAACGTTAAAGCAAAATAAATAAGATAAAGTATCTGTGATGAGTCCTTCATCTTGGGAACAAGTTTTCCTACAACAGGTCCCGGGCTTTCTGCACGAAGAAGATGCATGTTAACACTGCCTGCCATGGGAAGAACTGCAAGAAGGAATACGATGATTCCCATACCACCTATCCAATGTGAAAAGCATCTCCAGAAGTTTGCTGCATGACTCATATCTTCAACACTGGTTAAGATGGTCGCACCTGTGGTAGTGAATCCACTCGACATCTCGAATACGGCATCTATATAATTAGGGATTTCTCTTGAAATAAAAAGAGGGAGTGCTCCTACAAGACTCATTAAAAACCAAGATAATCCAACAGTAGCAAATCCTTCCTTGGCGAAGAACTGCATGTTCTTGGGTTTTTTAATGGATACCAAAAGACCCAGTAGCATTCCAAGAAGTGCTACCAGAAAATAAGCCCACCATACATTTTCACGATATATAAGCGCAACTATTCCGGGCAATGCCATAAAAGCTGCTTCGAGGGCGATAACTCTGCCAAGCGTATATATTATTACTGCTATATTCATTACTTACACCTTATTCAAGTATATCCTTAATATCGCTAAGGCCGCTTCTCGTAGTTACAACTATAACTGTATCTCCTGCCTCAACAACACTCTGGCCTTTAGGAATAATGATTGTTCCCTTTCGGTTAATACATCCGATAAGGATGTCTCTCTTTAAGTTCAATTCCATAAGAGGTCGACCTATTATCGGTGAATTGGAAGTAATCTTGAATTCAAGCGCTTCCACACGACCGCTGTTAAGCTTAATCATAGTCTCGACATTGCTTCCAATAGTATTCTGCATTGCTCTGACATACGATACTATATAATCTGCAGCAATCTTATCGGGATAGATAAGGCTGCCCAAATTGAATGTTGAAATAATATCATCAAATGATATTCTGTCTATCTTGGTTACAACTTTACCCTGTGTCTTAGTCTTTGCAAAAAGAGATAAGAAAATGTTAGTCTCATCGATACCGGTAAGTGATACGAATGAATCGCAGCCCTCAATACCTTCTTCGATAAGTACTTCCTGGTTGGTTGCATCACCATTAATAATCGTAGCCTTAGGAAGCATCTCAGAAAGTGATTCACAACGCTCTCTGTCACTGTCGACGACCTTGACTCTGATACCCATCTTAAGAAGAATCTCAGCAAGATAGTATGTCATCCTACCGCCACCAACTATCATGGTATCCTTAACCTGATGTGTATCGAATCCTATCTTGGTAAAGAATTCTCTTGAATTAACTGCGGATGCAACAATGGTAATCTTGTCACCTGCACGAAGAATAAAAGGACCGTTAGGGATGAATATATCTTCACCTCTCTCGACCGTACAAATAAGTATATCGGAAAGTACTCTCTTGCTTACTTCAATAAGAGTCTTATCTGCAAAAGGAGAATCCTCAGTAATAACTATATTTAAAAGTTCTACTCTGCCCTTGGCAAATGTATCAATCTTGTCTGCCGAAGGGAATCTTAAAAGTCTTGATATCTCGACTGCTGCCGCATACTCAGGATTAATAATCATCGAGAGTCCAAGTTCGTCCTTGATGTACTGAATTTCCTTGCTGTACAGAGGGTCTCGTACTCTAGCGATAGTATTGCAGTTACCGGCTTTTCTCGCAAAGAGACAACATAGAAGGTTGATCTCATCCGAACCTGTAACTGCTATCAAAAGATCTGTCTTCTCAACCTGGGCTTCTCTTTGTACCGAATAACTGGCACCGTTTCCGACAAGTCCCATTACATCAAAATTGTTGGTAATATCATTGATAACATCCTGGTTCTTATCAATGACTGTAATATCATGCTTCTTTTCAATTATCAACTGCTTAACGATGGATAAACCAATCTTTCCGCAGCCCACAATTATAATCTTCATTTCGTTACCTTTTTACTACTAAAATAATCAAATAATATTTTCTACTCCAACAAACAGAAATAATCTATATATTTAAATTGGAATACTAAATCACTATATTCTCGCAGTATATTCCGTTACTCCACGAACAGTCTCGCCATCAATCTGAAGTGCATAAGGCTTATCAAACTTAACTGTTATTTCCTTACCTGTTCTTACAGTAACAAGTTTCTTATTGTTAACATGTTCGCCCTCAAATATCTTGGGGAATCCCATAAGAGTACGTATACGACCAAGACTATGAAATACCACACTGGTAAGCTGATCAGAAAGTCTGTCCTGTTCGGGAGCAGCCTTCATACCTCCGCCATAATATCTGCCATACATAGCTGAAGCAATCCATGCTTTTTTATATTCTACTGTCTCACCATCTACAGTGATCCACGCTTTAGGTGGCTTGAACTTAAATAGTACAAGCTTAATGGAAAGTGCAGTGTAATCTATCTTTTTCTTGCCTGCTGCCTTCATATCATCCGCCATCTCGCAGCACACACCATCAACACCAAATCCTACACCATTGAGGAACTTGTAATCCTTACCATTAATTGTAACTGTAGGAAGCTTTTGAATATACTTTTTGATTGAAGGAGTCTCAGCTGAATCATAGTTCTCCTTAATATCTCTTAAGAAGTCATTTCCGGTTCCTGCCGAATGTAACATTACATCGCAAGGAATATCTATTCCTTGTGTATCATTAACGAATCTGTTAAGTGTTCCGTCTCCGCCGTTTAAGATTACAGTATCATCTCCGGTTAACTTGGCAGCAAACTCAGATATATTAAGGCCGACAAGATTAACAAGTTCGCTTTCTTTTTCAAGAGTAGCTTTTAAATTGTCTGCAGGCTCCTTACCATGTCCGTTATTAGCAAGTTCATTGTAGAGAATGTAAATCATATTTTTCTCCTTTCGAAGACATTATTTTCATCAATTTCCCGTATATAAAAGTACAATAAGGTAACCGAGTGTTATGTCGGTTACCTTAGTATATATTTCTATTTATTCTTGGTCGATGCGTTATCATCATCGTCTTCGTCATAATACGCGAGCGAACTTCCGCAATACTGACAGAACTTTTCGCCATTGTTAACACCCATGCAATAAGGACAGTTGGCATAATATCTCTTGTCCTGTATCTCATCGAGCTTAACTTCAGCCTGACGTACCTTGAGTCTTTCCATCTCAAGTTGATATTCAGCCTGTTGTGCCGCAAGTCTTGCCTGCTGTTCAGCCTGAGCCGCTGCTATCTTGGCTTGATTCTCGGCCTGTTTTTCCTGAATCTTAATCTGGCTGTTTTCGTGTATCTTATTAACTATTGCGGCAGATGCAACTCCAACTGCCGCGCTGGTGGCAGAACTGACTATCGAATTGACAAGTCCGCCTCCTCTATTTCTTCTATGCTTGTTATTTCCCATATTGATATTAATTGTAGGCGCCAGTGGAGCGACCGGAGTACTCATCTTCGGCATGGATGGTGAACTGATTGAAGTGTTTTTCACTGAGCCTCTCATAGGATTTTTGAATCCTTTAGGAGCTGATCCGCCCATTCCGGGTCTACCGCCTCTTGAGGAACCACCTTTGCTGTGTCCGGTTATAGCCATCTTTCCCCTCCGTAATATTTTTGCACGTGCCTTCAGTTATGTATTTTACCATATTTGAACGCCTAATAAAACATATATTTCCAATCAGTTTAACGTGTGTTATTTTATGTATTTCGGAGGATTATAGCTTCCTTTTATGCTACCCATTGCCTTTACATTGTGTCCACGAGCATTACTATTATTATCCATTTCCTCAATCATCCAGATAAGATTGGCACCATTTTCATTGAGTCTGTAGGAAATATCCTCGCATTCGCTCTCCATGGCAATGACGTATATTTCATAATTGTGTTTGGCCGGTGGGTATGGACCGATATATCCTGTATCTTCGTCATATTCTCCAAGCTTAAGTGATGTCTTATCTGTAAAACATACCCAGTGAAGGAATTCTCTCGCATCATGATCTATCATCACTATGGCATATTGACTGCAACCATCAACCGACTCCCATTTTAAATCAGGAGACAGATTACTGCCCGCATCCTTGCCAATCTCCTTATCCCACTGACCTCCAACGAGGCTGCTTGATTCCACCTTGATATTCGGTAGAGCCTCTATATCAAGATTTCTTGAATCAAGTTTTGATCCAATCCCAAAACTAATGGCGCCTGCAAATATCATAATTACAAAAGCCAGTACAGACAAATTGGAATGAATAAGAACGCCTCTTTTTTTCTTTTGCGACAAAGATACAAGACTTGCTATTATCGCAAGAAAAAAGCCAATCGCACTAATCAGTCCGATGGAGAAAAATATATATCTTATCACTTTTAATATAACCATATATAACCCTCTTAAATAATCCAGCTATATGATTATTAATCAATCTACCTGTTAATTCCCAGTTCTGCGAGATACTCTTTTTGCTTGTCTTCCATCACCTTGGCTTCTGCTTCTTCCATATGGTCATATCCCAAAAGGTGAAGCATACTGTGTGCTATGAGAAAAGCATACTCTCTCTTAACACTATGACCATATTCCTCTGCCTGCGAAATGATTCGATCTCTATTGAGGCATATGTCTCCAAGTATCGGCAGATTAGTCTCAGGATTAAAAGAAGACGCATTGAATTCTTTTTCATCCACATTTGAATAATCCGCAGGCGCTTCCCAATCTATATTGGGAAATGACAATACATCCGTGGTCTTATCTATATCGCGGTATTCTCTGTTGTAGTCCTGAACCTCTTCAGATTCTGTAATCAATATATCTACTTCAACATCCCAAGGACAGTTTTCTTTTTTCAGAATAAATTCTACTACTTCGTTTGCAATCTTTTCCTTGTCAAAGTCTGTTTCGAATTCAATATTTTCTTCTAAAATAACCATATCAATTATCCGCCTTAATACGCGTTATTATTTTAACTTATCAAGCATTTCGCTGGGTGTAAGATATTCCATATATGTAACTCTTGAATTAGCTGATACAACCTCCTCGAAGAAGATTCCGTCATTCTTAACTATGAATTTAGAATATTCTTCATATGAAACCTTCATTCCGTTAATCTTGTATTCCATAACAGGCTTACCGTCCTGGCCCAATACCGGTTCATACTTGGCATCTGTCTCAACTTCTTCATATGCATACTGTGCAACCAATGAACCATCCTTTATCTCATAGAAAGTTGTATAAAAATCTTGGTCCGAATATGAAGTTGAATTCATAAGTACGCCTATTGAAGGATACATCAGTATAATCTGTCCGTCTGAAAAATAACCTTCCGGTCCTTCAAATACCAAGCCATCCTCATATGCACATAAGCTTGACTTATCGTTGTCTACCACTAAAAGAAGAGGATCACGGCCTGTCACTTCAACAAGTGAGAACATGATGCCAGCTTCACTTGCACGTCTATTGATGATACTCTTATATGCTTCCTTGTAATCCTTGGGACCATTTCCCTCAAGATAATCAAGCATTGCCTTGTATGAGCATCCTTTGTTCCAAGAGATACGTTTTTCTCCGGGAATATAAGAGTCGATTTCTGTATAATATTCGCTCTTGGTAACTTCTTTTTGATCTATTGTATATTTTGTAACACCTGTGGGGCCATCCGGTCCGTATTCATCCTCGTATTCACCCTCGCATTCGAGTTTAAATCCTGTGTCACTGATGGAATAAACATAGTCATAATAATATCCCATATGGCCCTCGGAATTAACTAAAAGATTACCTTTTTCCTCATAATAAAAAGCTAATCTTGCAGTATTCATATACTTAACTTCACCATTAATGATAGTAAGTATTATATTGCCTGCTGCCTCATAGCCGGAACTTACAACGAGTTCAGGAATATCATCGTCATTAAGATAGATGAATCCGAATGACCATTCGTCTCTCCAATTTGTATCATAGTCTCCGATTAATTCTGTAACTCCGTTCTTAAGGTAATCTGAGTATATATCTTTCCAAGCGACATCCTCAACCTCTGTGTCAGGTGTCTGATTATCCGGAGTCTCAGGATCCTCTTTGCCATCATCTACTACAACTATGTTGGCATTTTGATTGTCATTATTTCCCTTATCGCCAATTATCGCATCTCCTCCGATGCATCCTGTCATTGCAAGTATACTTGCAAGCGTAATTGCTAGAAAACTTTTTCTTCTCATTTTTATATCTCCTTTTACATACCTTTCATTTTCTATTACTATATATAATCCGCCCCATTGACTAAATAGCATTCTTAACATCATCAGCCCACTGACTCTCATACAGCTCTTTATAAAAGCCTCCTTTTTGTATGAGCTCATCATGGTTACCCTGTTCGATGATATTGCCGTCTTTCATCACAAGTATAACATCTGCATTCTTGATAGTCGATAAGCGATGTGCAACTATAAAACTTGTCTTACCTTTCATAAGTGAGGCAAAAGCATCCTGCACCTTTAGTTCAGTGCGAGTATCTATTGAACTTGTCGCTTCGTCAAGTATTAATATCGGAGGATTCATAAGCATAACTCTTGCAATACACAAAAGCTGCTTCTGGCCATTGGAGAGGTTTCCACCGTCTTCTGTAATCTCGGTATCATACCCATTAGGCATTCTCATAATAAAACTATGAGCATGACATTTCTTACAAGCCTCTATCACTTCTTCATCACTAAAGTTCTGCCCAAGTGTGACATTATATCTGATACTTCCTTTTCTAAGCCATGTCTCCTGAAGGACCATTCCGAAGTTTTCTCTGTATGCCTGTCGCGTATAATCCTTGATGTTTTCATCATCCATCATTATCTCTCCGGAATTGACATCGTAAAAGCGCATCAAAAGATTAATAAGTGTTGTCTTTCCGCATCCTGTCGGTCCAACTATCGCAACTCTTTTTCCTCTTAAAACCTCAAGCGAAAAATGCTCTATAAGTTTTTGTGTAGGAACATACGAAAAACTGATCTCTTTAAAATCTATTACTTCAAAGTTTTCTTTTTTCTCAGTCTTGGCATCTTCTTTTTCTTCGATCTCTTTTTCAGATAACAATTCTTTTATCCTGTCAGCGCATGCCAATGCATTTTGAAACTCTGTGAGTACTCCCGATATCTCATTAAAAGGCTTAGTGTACTGATTGGCATATGATAAAAAGATGGTCAATTCACCGACACTTAATCCACCCGTTACTATAATGGATATTCCTCCGAATATAGCTACCATCGCATAAACAAGCGAGTTGACGAATCTGGTTGATGGATTAGTTAACGACGAGAAAAAGGTTGCCTTAAGAGACGCATCTTTTAATGCATTATTCATATCTACGAACTTATTTAGATTATCCTCTTCTTTAGCGAATGCTCTAACGACCTTTTGACCGGATACCATCTCATTAATGAATGAAACCTGAGCACTTCTCTCTTTTGTCTGAACTTCAAATAATGAGTATGTTTTCTTGGATACAAATCCTGCAACAAAGAACGAAAGAGGAGTAACCAATACAACTACCAAAGTAATCTTCCAATTCATTACAAGCATAAATGCAAGTGTTCCAAGTATTGTAAGAACACCTGTGAATACTTGAGTGAATCCCATAAGCAATCCGTCTGATAGCGTCTCAACATCAGCTATCATTCTCGATACAGTATCACCGTTTTTGTGCGAATCGATATACGATATCGGAAGCTTATGAATCTTAGCCATAATATCTTTTCTGATCTCGTACACAACTGAACTTGTTAATCTGTTATTGGATAGACTTAACAAAAGTTGAGCTACAATTGTAATCGCGATAACTATAAGAGCCTGGAAGATAATCAATTTAAGACTATCGAAATCAACTCTTCCCTTTTCAATCACAAGATCAATTCCATGTCCGGAGAGTATAGGAATATAAAGCGATCCAACCACTGTCACGAGCGCACAGATAATACTCGTGGCAAGCAGAAACCACTTTTTGAACACGTATTTAATTAAGAATGAAAACGTGGGCTTATCTTTCATCTTTATATCTTTATATAGCTTCCTCAGGGAACTGCGACTTGTAGATTTCCCTGTATGCCTCACATGTTTTGATTAGTTCTTCATGCTTGCCTAGTCCTGCAAGTTCCCCGTCATCAAGAACGAGAATCTTGTCTGCATCCATAATGCTCGCTGCTCTTTGTGATACTATAAAGCATATGGAATCTTTTGCTAATTCTCTGATACCCGCTCTAACCTTCTTCTCTGTAACGTAATCAAGTGCGGATGTAGAATCATCAAGAATCAGTATCTCAGGCTCCTTAACAAATGCTCTTGCGATGCATAATCTCTGTCTCTGTCCTCCGGAGAAGTTCTTGCCGCCTTCAGTTACTTCTGCCTTAAGAGCACCTTCTTTTTGATACACAAAATCATATGCACATGCTCTCTTAAGAGCAGTATCCATTTCATCATTGGAAGCATCTTTTTTACCCCACTTTAGATTGTCTTCTATTGTGCCTGAAAAAAGGAGTGCGGTTTGAGGAACTATTCCAATATAGTCTCTCATGAATTTCGTCATTCTCATCGCAACATTTTTGTCATCCTGTTGTGTCGATGAATCAACTATATTCTTACCATTAACATCAATCTCTCCGTTGGTCGAAGAATAGTATCCACAGATAAGATTAATAAGTGTAGTCTTACCAGAACCCGTACCACCAATGATTCCGATTATCTCTCCCTTTTTAGCTTCAAATGAAATATCTTTTAACGATTCTTTACCTGAACCCGGGTATGCAAAATCAACTTTATTGAAAATGATGTTTTCTATTCTATCTGTTTTTTCTTTTGCTAAATTTTTGTTCTCTTCATCGCCATCACACACGGTCGCAGACTCGTCATTTTCAAAAAGCATCTCCGAGATTCTGTCGGCACATGCAACAGACTTGGTCATAGTGATAATAAGATTGGCAAGCTTTATAAGTTCAACTAATATCTGCGCCATGTAGTTAAGAAGTGCAACCAATGCGCCTCGTTCTATCGCACCTGTATATACTTCGCCAGCGCCAAAATATAAAACTGCAAGTGTTGATACATTAACTATCAAAAACGTTGCAGGATTCATAAATGCAGTTACTCTTCCTGCTGCCAGCTGAATCACTTTTAGCGCTGTAACATTTTTTTCAAAAGACTCTGTTTCTTCGTCATCGCAGTTGAATGCTCTGATGACTCTAACCCCGCTTAAGTTTTCTCTGGTTTTTATTGTTACAGTATCGAGAGACTGTTGAACTTTTTTATACAGAGGAATACTTTTTAGAAGAACCGCGAATACAACTATAAAAAGAAGCGGTACACAGACTGTGAATATAAGCGCACCCTTTACATCAACGATGAATGCCATGATTACGGCTCCGAATACGATGAAAGGCGATCTTAAAAAGAGACGAAGGAAAAGATTAACTCCTGTCTGTAATTGATTGACATCTGATGTGATTCTGGTGATAAGTGTGGATGTTCCATACTTTTCAAGTTCACCAAAAGACCTGCGCTGGATATTTTTGAATATCTCTTCACGAACGGTCGCAGCAAATCCTGTCGCAGCCTTAGCGGCAAAATACTGAGCAGTGATGGCGCATGTAAGGCCGATGGCTGCAAGTAACAATAATACCCCGCCCATCTTAATAATATATACCTTATCATTATGACCTATTCCGTTAGAAATAATATTGGCTATAACGAGTGGAACGAGCAATTCAAAAGTTGCCTCGGTCAGTTTGAATAAAGGACCGAGGATGCTCTCTTTAATATATGGTTTTATATATGCCAATAGTCTTTTTTTCATCATACATATAATACGCTATCCCTCGTTCTAAGTCAAAAGAATAAGCCCTCCAAACCAATGTGGTTCGAAGGGCTTTTATATTGTCTTTTATACGTCTAAAACGAATAATTAGATCTTCATATCTCCGTCTTTAATCCAGCCAAGTTTTCTCATAAGTAATGAAACAAGCCATGAGATAACTCCGGGAAGGATGAAGCAAAGAAGTGCTATCTCAATAAGTACAAGCCATACCGGGCTTCCGTTTTCTGTCATCACCTGAAATGCGTTGATAGGTCCTACTAAACCTGCAGTTCCCATACCTGCACCTGTGGGATTGTTTTCAAAGCCGAATACCATTGTTGAAATAGGTCCCAATATTGCACTTGCTACGATTGCAGGAATCCAGATGATGGGCTTCTTAACAATGTTGGGCATCTGAAGCATACTTGTTCCAAGTCCCTGTGCAAAAAGGCCATTCCACTTATTATCCTTAAAACTTGCAATAGCGAATCCAACCATGTTGGCACAACAACCTACTGTAGCAGCACCTGCTGCGATACCGGATAATCCAAGTATAACCGCAATAGCAGCTGAGCTGATGGGAAGAGTAAGAGCAATACCCATAAGCACTGATACTATAATACCCATTAAGAAGGGAGCCTGCTGTGTACCATACTTAATCATATCTCCGACAAATGTCATGAATCCGGAGATGGGTGGTCCAAGTACAAGACCAACTGCTGCACCTGCTGTAATAAGACAAAGGGGAGTTACAAGAATATCTAACTTAGTCTTACCTGCTACTACTTTTCCAAGATATACTGCAGAGATAGCTGCGAGGAAAGCTCCAAGAGGTTCGCCGGGACCAACTAGAGTCATAGCGCCGTCAACAAGTACCGTACCTGCAAGAATCTTAGATGCAAAAGCACCAATCATACCTGCAACTGCTGCCGAGAGAACTGTAAGAGGCTTAGCTTTAAGCTTAACAGCTACACCGCATCCAACACCTGCACCGGTAAGCATCTGAGCTACCTTACCTGCAAGCAAAACATAATTGCCAACTGCTCCGGGAATAATGAGACTAAACTGAATGATAATCGTACCGATTATCAATGTGGCAAACAGACCTGTTGCCATACCACTTAAACCATCAATAAAAAACTCTTTTAAAAAATCCTTAAACTTCTTCATTTCCGCACCTTTCGTTAACTTCAGTTATCAGATTAAAAATATTTTCAACTAAAAATATCATTGAAAGCCCTCTTTGTCAAACTATTTTCCAAAGAATTAACAGATTCTTTGTAACTTTTCACAATTACAACCTTGTTAATCTTCCTTTTTTATATCCGATATAATAGATAAGGTTTAGTGTCAGCATGAGCCTTACGTAACAAAAGGATTTGTTATTAGATTAAACAAGGAGGGTTTAGTATGGTTAAAGTAGGCGACTATCAACAATCAATTAACTCCTACTCTACAGCCAAGACTGAGAGTAAGGAAAAAAGCGCCAATGTCGGATACGTCAATGAGAAAAAAGAATCCGGGCTATCCGAAAAAGCGCAAAAGTTATTAAACAAGCTTCGCAGTACTTACACCAATGTCGACTTTATGGTGGCTGACAGCGATACAGGCGACGAAGCGAAGCAGGTGCTTTCTCAGTATACGAGAGAGTATTCGGTGCTCTTGACGACGGATGAAATCGAAAAGATGGCATCTGACGAACAGTTTGAAAAAGAGTATCTGTCACAGATCGAGACTGCTATCGGCGTAACTGACAATATCAATGAACAGTACGATATGAGCCAGTCATTCGAATCCAAGGGCGGATACACCGTAGTATCAAAATACGGTGTTATGGTGGATGCAGACGGCAAGGCAACACTTTTCGCAGACCTCAACAAGCTGTCCGATGCTCAGAAAGAATATCTTGAGAAGCATCGTGAAAAAGTAAAGGAAGAGAAGAAAGCCGAAGAAGCTAAGGCAGAGAAGAAAGAAGCCGAGGAGAGACTTGAGGAGATAGCAGAAGAAGCTGATCCTTTCGACGAACCGGTTGAAAAATCTGTCAGAATCGAAGCATCCAATATTCACGAATTACTTGAAAAGATTAAGAATCTTAATTGGGACGACGTTGCACCTAACAACGCGGCCGTTGGAACCAATTTCGACTTTACAGCATAGTTTTACGTAGGAAATAATCCTTTTTAGTAATAACAAAAAATATAGCGTACCCTTGCTGACGGGGTACGCTTTTCTTATGTTTTTTCTTTTATTGTTTTTCATTATCACTACTATGGAACTATTTATTAGAGATTATTACTAAAATAATTAGTTATTTCAGCCTTGCTAAAACAATGATCTTGTCTTCCTTGTTTACTGCTTTAATCTCAAGATATCCGTCATTCTCTATACCGTAGAATGAAATTGTCTCTCCTTCAAAACAAGGACTCTTATAATGTATCTCAAGTTCACTGAACGCTTTCTTACTTAGTTCCTCACTATCAAAGAGTCCCTCAATAGCAGATATATAAGCTGTATTGTTCATATGTCTTCCGTAATCCGTATCAACACTCCTTACGGTATATGTACCAATGAGTTCTCCCTCGAAGTTGCCGGTTAATTTTGCGAATGGTTCGGGATAACATTTCTTCTCCAATACAACGAGATCTGCAGGATATACATCCTTTGTCTTTTGAGGAAGATGTGTGTTCGCGTCAATTACTCCCCACTCTGTCTTGCCAATCGCCATCACGCCTTCTTCATCAGATATCTCATAATCACGGTTGCATCTGACTGTGCCCGCTTCTTCCGGCCAAGTAGATATCTTAACCATAGTTGCCATCTTGGCTTTTCTAAAAACCTTTATCTTGGTTTTTACTGCCACCCAAAAGAGGCCTCGCTCCTTAAAGCCAGTGAAACCTATACCAAGCATCTCTGCATGATACATGGCCATATCCATGAAAAGCTTCGCCGTATTCGATAACGAAAGCTCCGCATTGTAGTCACATAAGCTCGGTAAAATAGGTTGTTCTTTTTCGTAATTGTTTTGCATATAACCTCTCAATATATATTCTTTTGCTTTAATCCATATCTTTCATTAATTCAGGTTTATCTTATAAATTTTATAATAATCTCAACGAGAAGTACTGTTACACAAGATGATAACGCCACCACGAGTAATCCTTTTTCAAAAAGAGCTACCAACACCGCAACGAGAAGTCCCGCGATTGCACTGTAAATATTTCCTGTTGCTGAAAAGATTGCAGGAATGGTCATTGCTGCCAAAACAGTGTATGGAACATACGCAAGGAAAGACTTGAAGAATCTGTTCTTAACTTCCTTACGCATGAACACGTACGGCAATACTCTTATTAAATATGTGACACCCGCCATTACAGCGAGGTATTTTAAAAATTCCAACCAGTTCATATTCTTTAAACTACACTAATAATATTGTCTTATATTTTCAAATATATCTAAATTTGACTTAATTAAATTAATTCAAATATTCTTTCATCTATTTCTTCTTTTCAACATCATCTTTTACATCAGTTTTATTTTCCTCAGAGATAGGGAAAACCAAGGCTCCGAAAAGTGATGCCACAACAGCGCTTATGATAATTGCAAAGCCTGATGATACACCTTTTAAGAAAGGTATGTATGCGAAGCATAATGACAATGCAATTGCTATCGCTACGACTATGGTTATCTTCCATGAATGCTTCATAGGAGGCACGATGATGGCAATAAACATGCCATATAATGCAACTCCGAGCGCACTGACGATCATCGGAGGAAGTATCTCTCCGCACACTGCTCCTAAGAATGTTCCAAGCGCCCATCCAATATAAGGAGCAATGATAACTCCCATAAAGTATTTATGTCCAAGCTTTCCTGGACGACCCATTCCAACTGCAAATATTTCATCAGTATGGAACTCTCCATAGAATAGTTTTCGAGGAAGAGTCATACTCTCATCTATATGCTGGGACATCGATATAGACATCAATGAATATCTCAAGTTGATTACAAACTGTGAAATAATCATCTCGATTACACTGCCACCCGCAAGCATAATATTAAGACCTGCGAACTGTCCGGCACTCGTTAAATTGGCCATCGAAATAAGAGTTGCCTGCCAGACATTAAGTCCGCCTGCAACTGCCAATATTCCGAATGAAAAAGATACCGCCAGGTATCCGAGTCCAATCGGTATTCCGTCTGTAAATCCTTTCTTGAAACTATTCATGTATATGTTGATCTCTCTATGATTTCAATCTGTTTTGAATAAACATTTTAAATGATGTTTTCAAACCTCGCTTATTATATCACATGAATCAAACATTATTAACAAGATAGTAGAAAAGAAAAAACGATGGTTAATAATTTCCATCGTTTTTTGTTTTTATCATTATTTGAAAGAACTAAGTTTTTCTATATTATTTTTCAGGTGCAGCTGTTTCTTCTTCGCCAAGGCTGTCTTTTGCCTTAACAACGATTGTCTTTTCGTATGAACGGAATGCATCTGCAATTACATTCTCATCAGGTTTCTTAGTAATCAAGCTTACCAAAGGAACTATTACAAGTCCGCCAAGCATTGCTACAACGCCTGAGTTGATTGATGACTTAAAGATGTATCCAAAGAAAGGACCAAAGTCTGCAACGGGAAGCTTAGCAAGAGTTACAACCATCTGGAAGATTGCGATTCCACAACCCCATACGAAGCAAACAGCAGCGGAAGCTTTTGTAACTTTCTTAGAGTAGAGTGAGTAGAGGAAAGGTGCCAAGAACGCTCCGGCGAGTGCTCCCCATGAAACACCCATCATCTGTGCGATGAAAGTTACTGAAGGATGTGAGTCCTTGATTACAGCGATAACAGCGGATACAGCGATGAAGAATACGATGAATAATCTCATGATAAATACCTGCTGCTTTTCGTTTAAGCCTTTTTTGAATGCGGGCTTGATAACGTCGAGTGTGAAAGTTGAACTCGATGTTAAAACAAGTGATGAAAGTGTGGACATCGAAGCAGAAAGAACCAATACGATTACGATTGCAATTACGATATCAGGAAGTGTTGCAAGCATAGCAGGTACGATTGTATCGAATAAGGGCTTACCTGTATCGGGATTGTATACAACACCTGCGTCAGCATAGAGTCTGCCGAAACCTCCAAGGAAGTAGCATCCACCTGCAACTACGATTGCAAATACTGTTGAAATAACAGTTCCTTTGTGAATATCGTTTTCACTCTTGATAGCATAGAACTTACCGACCATCTGAGGAAGGCCCCATGTACCAAGTGATGTAAGGATTACTACGAAGAGTAATGCCAAAGGATCAGGTCCTAAGAATGATGCGTAAGCTCCTGCCCAACCTGCGTCACCTTCAATTGTAGAAAGGGTTCTCATAGCTGCTACAAGACCACCGTTTTGAACCAAAACTGAAATGATGACTGCAGATATACCAAACAACATGATAATACCCTGAATGAAGTCATTGATTGCTGTAGCCATATATCCGCCAAAGATTACATATACACCGGTAAGTACAGCCATTACAAGGATAACTACCCAGTAAGGAATCTCAAATACAAGACCGAAAAGGCTTGAAAGACCGTTGTAAAGAGATGCTGTATAAGGAATAAGGAAAATGAATACGATTACTGAAGCAGCAATCTTAAGTGCTTTTGAATCAAATCTTTTTCCAAAGAAATCCGGCATTGTCTTAGCATCATAATGCTGCGTCATAACACGGGTTCTTCTTCCCAAAATATTCCACGCAAGTAACGATCCGATAAATGCATTACCCAGGCCTGCCCAAGTACTTGATAGACCAAAGTTCCAACCGAACTGTCCTGCATAACCGACAAAGATTACGGCCGAAAAGTAAGATGTACCGAACGCAAAAGCTGTAAGCCAAGGACCTACGCTTCTACCGCCAAGTACGAAGCCGTTAACATCTGTTGCCTTCTGTCTGGTGTAAAATCCTACTCCAATCATCAATGAGAAAAAGCATATTAGTAGGATTACTGTAAGTATTTTCATAACTATCTCCTTTTGCTAATTATATTAGCAATTTAGCGCTTTAAAGTTTTACACTTTATGGCATTAAAGTAACATAGTTTGCTTTTATTGTCAATAATCCATTTAAATATAGTCATAAAAAGAGCGCCTTCGTGGCGCTCTTCATATAGTTATATCTATTACAATCGATTTATTTTTCCACCAATATTGGAAAACCTTCATGATATTGCTTGATTAGAAATGAATGATCTTTTGCGTATTCAAAAAGAGAGTCTGCTAACTTTTCATTAACAAATTCACGAACTTTTTCTATATCTATCTTATTAACTGATGGGCACGTAGGAGTGAGGGCTATTACCAATGCACCATCTGTTTTTCTCATTACTCTGAGTGGCCAAATCTTGCAATCCCATGGTTTTTCATTGGCGTCCAAAATACAACCATTAGTTGAAAGATATGGACATGGTGCTTCTTCTTCACTGTCATCGGTTTTGTAGTTATTGGATAAATCATATCTTGCATAAGTATTGTTTTCGAACGAAAACTTTTGAAGAACAGATGCATCCAATTTTTGATCTGCTTCTATTGACTCAGTATTCTCTAATGTGAAAATAGGCGTCTCCCATAGTGACTGTCTCCTGAAAGCACAACAAAATCTGCAGGCAGCACAATCTTCTTTTTTCAGAATCTCCGATAACATCTATTTCTATCCTTTATGTTTATATTTTGTATTTCAGATTATTAAATATTTTGTATTCTATATTTCAGTTGCTACATATTTCTCAAGCATTATATCCGGGCAATAAGATTCCTTGGCTCTGCGAAGTCCTTCAACTCCCAAGTCTTCTTCGCGATTAATATACTTATATCCTTTTGCACATATTAGTGCAAATTCGTTGCATAGCAATTGATAGATTCCTGTTACATCTTTTCTTCCTTTTTCTATCACTTCATCCATACAGTCATCTGACAAAGCTGCGCCTGCCGCATATCCTACAACAGTTCCTTTAACATAGACTACAATTCCTTTGAACTCTAGTTCATCGTAATGATCAAGATAGAATTTAATTGCTTCGTTTTCTCTTGCAAGCATCTCGTCATATTCTTCAGATAATCTGTCTTTTATCCAATACTCCTGAAAAGCTGCCACATCAGCAATATTGTCTCTCGTGATATTTTGAATATCTATATGTCCTTCGTATGCCGAATAAAAAGCACGAACTCTATTTCTCTTTGGAGCCAACGGACGACCCGGTAAAATAGATAGTTTCTCAGTCTCATAAATATATTCAGCGTAGTCTCTTGAATATTCGAATTCAAATCTATCCGGATAGTTATCGTTCAGAAATGATTTGAATTCATCTGTTACCGTATTAAATACAACTTTGCAGTTATACGAAGATGCATCAGTTAATAATGCATCTACTCCTTCTATATATTTTTCGCTCTCGCAAAGAGGAGCAAGGTATACTCTCTTTCCTTCTACATCAAGTTTGCTTCTATGAATAAAAAGTATTTCATTCACTATCGCATACTCATCGCCGTACTTCATCGACAAACCTGTAAATAAAGTCATAGAATGTTGGCATGACAAAGCGCCATATCTGTTAAGATATGGTGTAATAACTGCTTTATCTTTTATCTCTATTGCTGCAAACGATAACATAATTGGATTATATCATACTAACTGTGTTTTTTTAGTTACCAAAATAAAAACAGAGAATTGTACGCGCAATTCTCTGTCTTTGTAGGGGAGTGTGTATTTATTGAAAACCAGTGAGGTTTCAAACATTATCTGTGGCGAAGCGCCTCGATGGGACTTAACTTCGCTGCTTTTCTTGCAGGTAAGATTCCGAATACAATACCTATCGACATGGAAAAGAGTGCAATGCCAAGAATGAATATAGGATTAAAATCCGCTACAAGTTTGCTTGTTGAAAAATTACTTATCAGGAAACATACAAATTCCGAGCCTGACAATCCGAGTATTGTACCTATAATACCTCCGAGAAGAGATATTGAAGCCGACTCAACAAGGAATTGGAACAGAATCGAGCCCGTTCTCGCTCCGAGTGCTTTTCTGATTCCGATTTCTCTCGTCCTCTCAGTAACAGATACAAGCATGATATTCATGACACCTATACCTCCTACGAAAAGCGATATGGCTGCTACGAGCATGATAAGCAATGTGACCGCCGTTAAGGAAGCACTGACTGTCTGCAAAATGGCATTGTAATCGATAACCATTATAGAGCCTTCGCCTCTTACATCATGTCTGGCTTCAAGTATCGCCTTGGTATGGTCCAAAACCACACCGGAGTTTTCTGCGTCATCAAGCAATAATACCAAATCAAAGTAACCGTTCATATAATTACTAAAACCGATTGCATCCATAAATGAATTATATGGTACTTCCGCATTGACATCGGTATTGCCTTCACCCATAATCAGATTCGCCATCTGAGTGGAACTGTCATCTCTGACACCTATGATTCTGAATGTTCCGCCTCTGTTGTAATAGTATAGATCGATTGTCATTCCGACAGCATTCTCCGTACCGAAGAGTTTTCTCGCTGATTTTTTATCGATAACACATACCTTCTCCAAGTACTGACATTCTTCCTTGGTAAAATATCTGCCGTATACAATCTTATATTTCGAGCTCTGATCGAGAATTTCGTTACCCAACTTAATCGATGCGGAGGCTGTTTTTAAATCCTTGTATGCAGCTTCACCTGTAAGTGTTATTTTAGGTGTGATTCCTACGATGTGCTTTTCCTTTTCCAACAAAGCTTCAATATCATCATCCGTAATATCAAGATCACCCAAGCTGTATACTTCAAGTGTGTTACCTGCAAGTGTCGATAACTCTTCATCTATGGTCTTTTTAAACCCGTTACCGAGGCTTACTATCGCAACAACGGAAGATATACCAATGATGATACCAAGCATTGTAAGCAAAGCTCTGATCTTATTCGCTTTTATATTAAAAAATGCAATCTTAATATATTCTATAAATTTGCCCATGTTTTATTCCTGTCTTAATGCCTCAATCGGACTTAATGTGGCTGCTTTTCTTGCGGGGAAAATACCGAAGAAAAGTCCTATGCCGGCCGAGAATAGTGCAGCGCCAAGTGCAATAAATATATTGACCGAAATATGAATCGGCATCTTCACCACCTTGCTTACTATGAAGCATAAAAGTGCCGCACCTCCATATCCGAATATAACACCGAGCACGCCGCCGACAAATGTTATCATGCCTGACTCTGCCAAAAACTGAGTCATAATCGATCCTGTTCTTGCGCCAAGTGCTTTTCTGATACCAATTTCGCTCGTTCTCTCAGTAACGGATACAAGCATAATGTTCATAACACCTACGCCGCCGACAACAAGCGATATCGCTGATACAAACCCTACGAACAATGTAATATATCCGATAATCTTGTTAACCGTCTCCATAAATGATTCAAATGAATCTATAACAAATGCTTCCTCGCCTCTTGCATCATGTCTCGCTTCAAGAATTGATACTATTCTTTGAAGTGTATCGTTGATATCTTCCGAGTCTGATGATACAAGCATCTCATAGAGTTCATCAGTTATCCATGTCTCACCTGTTGCTTTTTCATAACTGCTGTACGGTACTTCGAGAGTTAAACTCTTAACCCCTCCCTCAAGCGAATCAACCATATTCATAAGTTGTGAATCTTTCGCTTTTCTGACTCCGACGATTGTATACTCAATCTCATCGCCCCAAAGATCGATTAATATTGTTTGACCTACAACATCATCACTGCCAAAAAACGCCTTGGCTCCGATTTCATCTATAACTGCAACCCTGTCACCTCTTTTGACCTCATCTTCGGTAAAATATCTGCCGTGAAGCAATCCCTCGACCGCATAAAATTCATAAGTCTCGTTAACGAGAGTATATGTAACGTTAAAATCTCCTTTTACCGATTGAGCTGTCGCACCGTATTTTTCCTCTACAGTACACATCTTAAGTCCGGAAACATTTTCTTTTATATATTCAATATCATCCGTAGTGATGAAGTATGGATCACCCTTTGTATGAATATATGTCTGTCCCTTAAAAAGGTCACTCATCGAACCTCCGATGGCATTCTTTACTCCGCTTCCTAGACCGGTAATCATAATAACCGATGATATACCGATTATGATTCCAAGCATGGTAAGAAAAGTTCTGCCCTTGTTGGTAACGATACTCTTATATGCTATTTTTACGTATTCTAAAAACTGTCCCATATCTGTTTTTGCAAATCACTATTCTGATACTTCTGTAGTTGTAGTTTCAACCGTTACTTCCGCACCGTCTTCGCCTGTAACACCTCCCATAAGAGAGTTCATCTGATCCTCATCCACGGGAACTACCACAGCACCTTCTCTTACTGTTGATGTAACAAATGATACTATCTTGTCGTCCTCGGTAATACCTTCTTTTATCTGTGTAAAACTCTCTGAAGAGATACCGATTTCAACTCTTCTCTTCTCAACGATATTCATGTCGTTAACAATGTATACAAAGTATCCTTCACTGTCGACATTGACCGATTCGGAAGGAATCTGGATGCATGAATCTTCATGTGCCGTGATAATTACATTCTTGGCTTCGATACCAAGATAGATGCTGTCATCGGGATTCTTAACCTTGATAACCGCACTTACAGAAGAAGTCGTACCTGACATAACAGCCATTCTGGCGATTCTTGTTACTTCGCCTTCGTAATCCTTATCAAGTATTGTAACAGTAACCTTCTGACCTTCCTTAATCTTGGCAAGGTCTTTCTTGCTGACCGATATTGTTACACTTACATCTTCGATACTTGCAAATGTAACGATTTCTGTTCCGCTGATTGCAGATGTTGTCATACCGTCGCTTACGAAGGAAGCCGTAACGATACCGTCAAAAGGAGCGATGAGACAACCATTCTCATACTTCTGGAGGTCTTCGTATTCACTGCCTGACTTGAGTGTTGAGAGTTCACCACTGAGCTTGGTGTTTTCTCTATCGTATGAGTTACCTAACGAGTTTTGAAGGCTCTCAACCTTTTGCTTTGCACTTTCAAGTTTTCCCTTTGCGCCTGTCATGCTATCCGGATCTACATTATTTTTTGCCTTAGCATAATCTTCCTCAGAATCACTTAATTGCTTTGATATATTTGAAATAATACCCGAATTATCAGCAATAGTCTTTTTTAATGCTTTACAAGCATCAGAATCTGGGTCTTCGTTGTTTCGGATTCTATTATCAAGTTCATTTTGTGCGCTATCAATTGCTGCTTGACACATAATTTTTTGCTTTGCAACATTCTCTCTAAACTTTTGAAGGCCATCATCCTTTTCGTAAGAGTCAACCTTTTCCTGTGCTTTTCTTACCTCTTCTTCATACTTGGCAACTTCAGCTTTTGCTTCAGCTATTTTCTGATATACTTTTCCGTCTTCAGTATTCTGGCTCTTATTCTTGTTGTCAGCCATCTTGTCGTTTATCTCAACTTCACGAAGTGCCTCTGCGTAAGAATCGGGATCGAATGTAATGATGGGATCTCCCTTCTTTACAAAAGTTCCGACGGGAACTGCCTTCTGAACTTTGATTGGTGCGATTGAGTAAAAGTGTTGAACATTCTCACTCTGAACTGTACCGTTAATCTTAACTTCCTGTGTAAGTTCCGCAGTAGTAGCATGAGTTACATTAACCATCTGGTTCTTAGCCTTGCCTGCTGCTATAACTCCGATTATTATTCCGACAATCGCAAGTACTACTACCAATACTGCAGCTATTGCAACTATTCTGATTATTGTCTTCTTTCTTTTTTGTTTCTTTCTCTTCTGCGCAGCAAGTTCAAGCTGTGCATCCAAGTCTTCTCTGTCAAGCGAAAGTGTAGGTTGTTTCTTGCTCATCTTAATTCTCTCCATTCAAATGTAAATCTATCTCACTATCGTTAATATCATTTATGTCGTAATCATCATTTCCCTGTACTTCATTTTCAACTGTACCGGTTGATGCCAAATCTGAATTGAATTCATTCGTATCAGTTTCATCTTCTACTCCTGATACAGGATGATTATCCGTTTCGGACTCTTTTATCTGTCTTGCAATATCATCTCTGCTTAAGTGTCCGTCATTGGATGAATCCGATGTAATACGTCCATCTTCTATGTGAACAATTCGACTCGCGTTAGCTGCTATCTCGTTATCGTGAGTGATGATGATAACTGTTCGACCCTCTGCATGTAAGCCCTTAAGGATACTCATTATTTCCTTGGTTGAATGCGAGTCAAGGTTTCCTGTAGGCTCATCGGCCAAGATAACGGGCGGTGCCTGTGCTATCGCTCTGGCTATCGCAACTCTCTGTTGCTGACCACCTGACATCTCAGAAGGCTTGTGATCCATTCTGTTTTCCAGACCTACTTTTCTAAGAGCTTCTTCTGCAAGTTTTGTTCGCTCACTCTTTTTAACTCCTCTATATATAAGAGGAAGTTCAACATTCTCAAATGCTGTTAGGTTAGATATCAGGTTGAAACCCTGGAAGATAAAACCTATCTCCTTATTTCTAATGTCCGATAGCTCGTCATCGGTCATTAATGATACATCCGATCCATGTAGAAGATATATTCCACTAGTTGGTACATCCAAGCACCCTAACATATTCATGAGTGTGGACTTACCTGAACCGGAGTGTCCGATGATGGCTACAAATTCGTTCTCGCCTATCGACAGGGATACGTGATCGAGTGCTCTAACTTCGTTTTCACCCGGATTGTAAATCTTACACATATTCCTGATTTCAATCAGTGAAGCCATGTCTAATCGTTGTTCTCCTTCTATATTTTTACTTCTTTATTCTTAAACCGATTGCTGAAACGCATATTTTTCAGCTTCCGAATTAACTCTAAATTGAATTCTTAAAGAATTTCTTAAATGTTGTTTTCTTAATCTTTTCTTATACTAATACTCTTTCTTTTTTAATATTCCGATGCTTATTAGCATAGAAGTTACGAATATAATTATTGCCAATGCCAATGCTGATAAAACCAATGTCCTTGGAATCAACGTGATGGTGTAGTCAATCACGTAAACCACAATTTCATCTTTTACAACTGTAATACTTGTAAGATGTGTAAGAGACATTACTCCGGCTGCAGCAACTATAATTCCAATTAATATGTATATCATTATCCTGCTTCTTGCATGGCCGAATTTCAAAACTATCGGAATCATAACTGCTGGGATTGTAAGCACTAAAGCAAGAAGTCCTAAAGACTCTCCCATAATTAAGTAAGTCTCATTAATATGATTGGCAAAAAGATATGCGAATGATAAACCTATGCTTAAACTCCATCCAATAAGTCCTATGGCTACCGCAAAGAGATATTTTTCTATAACGTATTTTGTTCTGCTACAGGGCATCGTCATAAGATATGCCATGCCATTATTCATCTCATCGTATGCACACGATACGCATCCCATGCTCGTTGCAATCAAAGTAACATATCCAATCAGAAACGTGGGATCCTTCATCGTAAAAAGACATATCGTTCCGCAGATTAAGCCAAGTATCATCAGGCTCTTTTGCTCTAAAAGAATTCTAAGATCCTTAACTATCATACCTTTCATGCTTTTTCTCCTTTTATAAGAATCATCATCATTTCATCGATGCTCATCTTTTCAACAACCATCTCGGGATAATTCTCTATGTAATAATCCCTTTGATTGGTCAAACATTCTACTCCATACTTTTCTTTTCTGTATGCCTTGATGTATTTTTTATCAAGCTTATCAAACTCTTCCTCTTCCATCTTAAGAGCTGCATATTCGAAAAGAAGTTTATCTGTATCATCATGGAAAACAATCTTGCCGTCATTAATCATATAGATGTCATCGCATAACTTCTCAATATCGGATGAAATATGCGAACTGATGATTACTGTTCTGTCCTCATTCTTTTCAACATACTCTCTGATAAGATCGAGTACTTCTTCTCTTGCAATTACATCCAAACCAACTGTCGGTTCATCAAGAATTAAAAGATTAGTATCATATGAAAGTGCTGTTATCGCCTTAATCTTGGCCTTCATTCCTCCTGAAAATTCTCTGATTTTCTTATCCCTGGGAAGTTTAAAAGCGTCGCACTTCTCATTAAAGAACTTTTCATCGAATGTCTTAAACATTGCCTTCATTATCTTAGCAATATCATTTATCCTTAATGTATCCGAGAAGAAAGAATCTGTCATAACGCATCCGATGCGTGCTTTATCTTCATCTTTGAAATCTCGAACGTTCTTACCGTCTATGATAATCTCTCCGGCGTCAGGCTTTACGAGTCCTAGTATCGCCTTAAAAGTTGTACTCTTGCCTGCACCATTTGCTCCGATTACTCCTGTAATTCTTCCCGAAGGAATCTCTATCGAAATGTTATCAAGTGTAAAGTTTTTATATTTTTTTGTAAGGTTTTTAATTTCTATCATATTGTCCACCGATTATCTAATACTGTTTTTTATTCCTCGGTTAATACATCCCATATTTCAAAAAGTTCTTCTTTTGAAATATTGTAGAAGTTTGCTTTGTCGATTACTTTTTGAAGATCAGTCTCAATCTCTTTTATCTGGTTCTCTCTTATGTATTCGGTATTACCGCCCGATACGTATGTACCTTTACCATGAACAGTAACTACGAATCCCTCGCTCTCGAGCTCGTCGTAAGCTTTCTTAACAGTAAGAGCACTTATCTTAAGTTCGCCCGATAAGGTCCTAACAGAAGGAAGCGGATCATTTTCGTTAAGTTTACCCGCTGCTATCTGCGACTTAATTTGCTCGACTACCTGTGTATAAATTGGAATCATTGAAGAATTATTGACTATTATCTTCATATTTGTCTCCCAGTAAAACCATCTCAACTGTTATACAGTCGGTAAACACCTTATAACAGTAAACACTATATAACAGTATGTAACACTTGTCAACACTTTTTTGACAAAAAAATAACGGATTCTTTAGAATCCGCATTTTTAGGGCTTTTTAACCTCTTTATTTCTTTTTGCTCTGTTTATTATGTGCCTTGGAATCTCCTCTACTGCTTAGGCAATACAATACGTAAGATAGGCAAGGCACCAAATTGATGATATTTCTTATTATTGTAAAGAAAGCTGCTGTCTTTTCGGAGGTTTCCTCATAAGCTGAAATCTCTTCGATGCTTTCCAATGCTTCATCAGGCACTTTTATTGTATCAATCTCTACGTAACTAAGCGCGAGAGAAATCAAAACAACAATAGCCGTAAGTGCTGCAATAATTCCAATCTTCCTCTTGCATCCAAGAAGCTGACTGATTACATATGCTCCGAGTGCCGGAAGAAGAATATCGATAATGTCCATCAAAAATGCAAAAGTCATATAAGCTGATGGCATATCATAAATAAATAGAAGAATTATATTGAATATAAAATCTATAAGTACATTACCGAGTATAAAAGCCGCTCCAACTATAATCGAACGAGCTATATCTTTTTTACTGCTTTTACTACAGATTTTAAATTTATTGGCCAAAAAGATAAACAAACCGAATATAGCTAATTCGATAAAGTATGACCACATACCTGCCTCCGATAATTACATTATGGAATAATCAAGTGAATCCCTGGTGAGATTAACATTATAATATGGATCGCCTGATTTTATCTCTGATTCAAATTCATCTAAGAATCTGCTTAGATCTTTTTTATAAAAATCATCCTCGCTTCCAAGTAGTATCTGTCCTCTGTCACATATACCGACAGCGTAAGGATTGAAGATATTGAGAAGTCCAAGTCGTCTTAACTTAAGACAAAATGCTACATCGGAAAATCCAATTGTATAGTTGGAATCAAATCCCTGAACCTTAAGGAAATCCGATGCCTTAACCATAAGCATATCCGAAACAACTGCGGATACATCCTGTATGTAGCAAAGTCTGCCCATATATCCTATATACTTTTTATCGAATCCATAATGAACTAATCCTGCTGCCCTATCCTTACCTATACCAAGAACAACTCCGGCATGTTCTATTTTGCCTGACGAATTAATAAGCATTCCGCCAACGGCACCGGTATCTTTTCTCTGAGCAAGAGATAATAGTTCTTTTACAAACTCGGGAGAAGTCATATTCACATGTCCATTAATGAATAAGAGATATTCTCCCTTTGCCTTAGTGGCAAGATAATTTCTTATGGCAGCCTTGTTGAGTTCTTTTATAGACTCCGAGTAATCGGATGCTTTTATAATCTCTATGTTTTTATAAGTATTCCACTTGTTGATAGCAGCAATGCATTCTTCAGTATCATCTTCTATAAGAATCGATACAAGCGGTTCACCAATCACTTCATAATGAAGTCTGAAAATTGTCTCAAAAGCTCTCGATGATGTAATAGCTGTATTGTATATTCCGTTGGTTTTTAAATGATCAGATACCGCTCTCTTGGCTGCATCGATTGCATATGACTTTGCATTAATATCGCTTGCCACACTGCCTGCATGCGCTCTCCAGTAATAATATATTCCGGGAACATGCACGACATGTTTTGCAAGTCCGGTAAGGCGAAGAATCATATCATGATCCTGACTGCCGTCATACTTAGTTCTAAATAACTCTGTCTCATTCAAGAGCTCTCTCTTGAATACTGAAAAATGACAGATGTAATTGTTGGCACGAAGATTATCTATCGCAAAATCCGGCTTAAAGTGTACGGTAATCATCTTGTCGATATCACCATCTACAAATGTTGCCTCGTCGCAATAGATATAATCTGCGCCATCATCAACCGCTTCTCTATACTTATATAAAACGCTCGGATGGAGAATATCATCATGATCAAAAAGACCTATGTATTCACCTGTAGCCATCTTGAAACACTCATTGGTGTTTCCAGATATTCCTTCATTCTTCTCAAGCTTTTTGTAGATTATTCTCTTATCGCCTTTCGCATACTCGAGACATATTTTGCCAACATATTCATGCTCCGCATCAGAGCCATCGGCCAAGCAGAGTTCCCAATCCTTATAAGTCTGCGAGATAACTGAATCGATCATCTCGTGAAGGAAAAACTCAGGAGTATTATATAAAGGAACCAAAATAGAAAACGTAACTTTAGTAGAATATTCTTTGCTTTCTTCTTTGATTCTTCTTTCTTCATCAGGGAAAGAAAGAGATCCTAAATCTTTGTATCTCTTCTTGAGTTTTTTCTTACTCTTAATCTTATTGTTTACTGCAGATACAGAACCGTATTGTGTAACTCTCTTAACCTGCGAACGAATCACGCGCACAGGCTTACTCATCTTATAAAGCTTACTGCCTTTTATTCTGTTGAGATTCTCTGACAACTCATCTCTCTCATCTTCGAGTTCAGTGATACGCATCGAGAGATCAACATTTTGTTGCTTAATCTCTTCGAGTTCCGATCTGAGTTTTTCCAATTCTTCATTCATGTGATTTACCTACATCTATACTGTTATTGTTCGTCCTGTATCAGTAATTATCTCTCTAACATTTCCGTGATCTTTTGCATAAAACAAAATCTCATATTCGCCACTTGTTAATCCATCAAGCGAAGCCTCAAAATTGAAGCCTGATAACTGAGTGTTGTCAGTGCCGTTAAATCTGCCCGTTAATTCCATGCTTAGCTTCTTCTCAACCGGAATGATGAATTGCTCATCATCTTTTTGAAGTATGAAATCAAAATCAAATCTCATATTATCTATTCCGGGAACTAACATGTATCCGCTTGTGATTAACTTGGCAGTGTCATTATCTTTTTCAACACTAAGAGTATTGAATGATGAATAAATCCAACCTTCATCATCGTTACTCTTCCTAATATCTTTTTTGACATTTACGATACTCTGATTGCTTACTACTTTTTCTGACTGTAATCTGTAATCAGATATTCCACCTACATAAGGATCTTCTGTCATAAGCATCGGATGTCTTTTTACCAAAAGTTCTCTCTCTGCCTGAAGTCGTTTTCTCTTGACATTGCTTTTAGCATCCTTACCTCTGGTAACGGATTCATGATGAATTAACTTTATATCATTAAGTATTACATTGCGATATCCTGCTTCGAATAAACGCATACATAAATCCACATCATTATATCCGACTTTTAACTCTTCGAAGAGACCATTCATCTCATCATAGAGTTTCTTTTTAATAGCCAAACATGCACCCGTAACTGCAAGTACATTTCTATTAATCAGGTTTTCACCCCAACCACACTTAGAGTCTTCTTCGCCCATATGTACATGTGCCGGGCCATCGACACCACCTGCGATTCCAGTATGCTGTATTGTACCATCCGGATAAAGGAGTTTACATCCAACGCATCCGACTTTATCCTTCATTGCTTCGTTTGCGATAACATTAATCCAATCGCCATTGTCACACTCGATGTCGTCATTAAGAAGAATAAGAACATCTGCATCGGATTCTCTTGCAGCAATATTATTCATATGAGAATAATTGAATTCACTTACTTCGTAAATATATCTGTTCTTGCCTCCAAGTGACGCAATATATTTTTCAATTGTCTTCTTGTTCTCATCGTTCGATCCGTTATCAACAACGATGACAATTACGTTATCTTTTTCTTTTATGCCAAGAGAATCTATACATCTTCTAAGCATATCGGGATTATCCTTTGACGGAATAATCACTGATACCTTTACTTGTTCGTCTGCTTTATTGGATGATGAAAGCGAAAGTATTTTCTCTCCTTCAAGACGAATAGAACCGTATGTTTCTTCGCTCATAAAAGGAGTAATCTTTTTATATTCTTCATTAAGCAATCCTATATTTGAAGGATTGGAAATGATTGATTCGTATGTCTTTTTATCAGTACTAATCGGAAGAGAGGTTAATACTCTGGGAATTCTTTTTATTGACCCTGTTCCTGCTTTTCCTGATTCAGCACACAAGATAAAAGTTAACGCGTATAATTTCTCTGAAAGCGCATCATTTATCTGAATATTATCGCACATTTTTTCATACACTTTAAGAGAAGTTTTTAAGATATCACCTCTTACTATCGGTGTGCCTATGTAGTTAAATGAGCATAATGTCTCGGGGCTAAAACAGGGCTTGGAGAATCTGTATGCTCTTCTATAGTAGTACGCATTTTTTTCGATTCCAACTTCAGTGCAAAAAGGAAAATAATCCTCGTCGCCGTAACATAACAGTGACTGAGGATTATCGTTAACATACTCGTATATAACCCTCGTGCTTTCATCTCTATAAACAAATCTTGATTCATCAAGCAATACATAATACTTTTCATCATCGATAGAAATATTAGATGAAGCAATACTACTCTCATTCAATAAAGAATTGATTTCAGTTTTTTTAAGAATCGTTATCTTAGTGGAAATCTCTTTTTGTGATTCTTCATTGCTTAACGTATCAACAAGTGAAGCGTATTCTTTTTCATATACGCTAAGTTGAGTGCGAAGGGTTTTCTCGTATTTATTCTTTTGCGGTAAAAGCATTGCGTTCTGCAATGTCTTCTTAAGCGATTGTTTCAAATTGCATTACCTGTTTTTAAGTTCAGCGAGAGTGGGCCAATTCTTATCTCTCTCAATTATATTTAGCTCTGACTCTTCTTTGATAGGCCAATCGATACCAACTTCAGGGTCATTCCAAAGTAATCCGCCCTCGTCATTGGGATGATAAAAATCACTTACTTTATAAAAGAACTCAGCGTAATCTGAAAGGACTACGAAGCCATGAGCAAATCCCTTGGGGATGAAAAGTTGCTTTTTATTCTCTGCAGATAAGACTACACCAAAAGCCTTGCCATATGTCTTGGAACCTTCACGAAGGTCCACAACTGCATCAAACACCTCACCCGAAATAACCCTGACAAGTTTATCCTGAGGGAAGTTTATCTGATAGTGCATACCTCTAAGTACACCCTTGGTAGATGAGGATTGATTATCCTGTACAAATACTGTATCGATTCCCAATTCCTTGAAATCATTCGCCTGATATGATTCCATGAAATATCCTCTTTGATCTCCAAATGCGGTTGGGGTTATAACTTTTAAACCCTCTATATCGCATGTTTCAACTGTAAACTTACCCATAGTTCCTCCGTAACGTCTAATTATATATCTTATTTATTTAGTCCGGCTCGTGAAAGCACCTGCACTCGTTCAGGGCACGTTAAATTCTAAGTTCGCTTTATTGCTCATATACAAGGCCGTTTCTGCGGAACTCGCTTTGCTCAGACAGTCCTCGAAACGCCCTATTCGCAATCTTGCTCACTAAGAACTTACGGCAAACCGTTCACTCGACAGGTGCGGTTTCCCTCACCTCATTGAATCATATCTTAATTACCTATGTAGCTGACATCGAGATCAACTCTTCCGTTGATACCATCGATACTTCCCGAAGAAGTATACTGCCACATCTCATATCTCTTGGCATACGCAGTTGTAGATGCATACTCCGCAACCCATCTGACATGGCTCTCAAGTTTGTCATCGTCAAGCTTTGTATTAAACCAGTTTCTTGACGCATACACTCCTGCTTTTTTACCGGCGCGTTCTATTGTCTTGCAAAACGCATCGCATACTGCAGTTCTTGTATTTTTATCAAGTGGATCTGCACGTCCGTTAGTATTTTCCGTATCGATGAATATCGGATAATCAAGTTCCGTATCACCCACAAGTGCGAGAACCATACTGGCTTCTTCTACAGCCTCAGTTTCGTTAAGTGCCTGTGTGAAGAAATACACTCCGACATCTATGCCAGCATCTTTTGCACCCTGAAGATTCTTGTAGAAATATGAATCTTCTACAAGCACTCCTGTCTTGGCGCCACGATAACCGCAACGAATAATTACGAAGTCAACTCCGGCTTCTTTCACCTTTTTCCAGTCTATCTCTTTTTGCCATGCTGAAACATCAATACCAAAACTAATCTTGTCGTTACTCTTTTTTATCTTAGTATTTTCTGTGGAATCCTTATCAACATCATTGAGCTGAATATCCTCAGCTTCAACATTGATATCTTTTTCCTGAACTATCGCATACCTGATGTCTTCAAGGGCAGCATACTGAACTGTCTCATTGACTTCTATCTCTACGTTTTCCTTGCATACAAACTTCTCGGTTTCCTGTAAGGATACTTCATATGTTCCGGGTTTGATACCTGCGATGTAAATATATCCATCCATATCAAGATCCTTGTATTCGCCTACGTCTTCGATGTTAACGTAGAAAGGAACACCTGATATCTTGTTGCCTATTGAGTCAACTATCGTAACACGGATATCCTTAGCAACAGAACCAACTACAAGCTTGGCTTCTTTTTTCTTAACCTCTTCTTTTTTCTCAGCATTGGGCTGATACTCATCTAAGAAATTTTTATCATTTAGAAAAGACTTGCTGTCCGTATATACTTCTTTTGTTTTTTGTGCATATTCCGTTACCGGAGTGGATTCCCCCGTAGTCGAATTTTGTTTCTTTTTATCTGTCTTGATGTTTGCTGCAAAAACAACAGCAAGCACCAACAAAAGACACATCGACGCTGCGATAACGGATAAATACAGATTCTTTTTACTCATTCTAATCCTTTTTTATAATCCGTTGGCAATATCCATTAGATACTGTCCATAAGGTGTTTTCAAAAGAGGTGTTGCCAATTCAATCAACTGTTCTTTATTGATGAAGCCTCTCTTATATGCAATCTCTTCGATGCATGAAATATAAAGACCCTGTCTCTTTTGGAATGCTGCAACAAAGTCTGCAGCATCAAGAAGCGCATCGTGATTACCGGTATCAAGCCATGCAAAACCTCTGCCAAGCGGCTCAACCTTGAGCTTACCTCTTCTTAAGTACTCGTTGTTAACACTGGTAATTTCTATCTCGCCTCTAGCTGAAGGCTTAACATTTTTAGCAATATCGATAACATCATTATCGTAAAAATATAATCCGGGAACTGCATAGTTGCTCTTGGGATGTTCGGGCTTCTCTTCGATAGAAAGAGCATTGCCATTCTCATCGAACTCAACAACACCATACTCTCTGGGGTCTCTTACGTAGTAACCAAAAATAGTAGCTCCTTCTTTTCTTGACGCCACTTCGCGAAGAACCTTTGAAAAACTCTGTCCGTAGAAGATGTTATCACCAAGAATTAATGCAACATTGTCATCACCAATGAACTTTTCACCCACGAGAAATGCATCAGCAAGTCCTCTGGGAGTCTCCTGAATTGCATACTCCATCTTAAGGCCAAGCTGTGAACCATCGCCAAACAGTTCTCTGAATGTGGGCAAATCTCTGGGTGTGGAAATAATAAGTATCTCTCTGATACCTGCCAACATAAGTATTGAAAGCGGGTAATAAATCATTGGCTTGTCATATACAGGCATAATCTGCTTTGATACTGCCTTTGTAACCGGATAAAGCCTGGTACCTGAACCACCCGCAAGTATAATTCCCTTCATAATCGAAACTCCTCTCAATCAGTGTATTGACTATCTATTATCTGTGTATCAACTATATATCTATAATTATGAAAACCATTCTACGCACACATTTGATGTTATTATATCATATAACTCGTCCTAATGCCATAAATCAAGCGATTCTGTCGCGTTGACTAATTCCCACACTCTCTTTATAATGATATGTGAATTTCTGATATGTTGTTGTTATTAAATGGATTGATGTAATAAATATATAGACAAGAGGTTTGCTATGGAATTACCTGCAATAAAGGGTGGAAAGCCAGTAAGAGAAAACAAGATATACTATGGACGTCAGTGTGTAGGCGAAGATGACGTTAAAGCTGTAAGCGAAGTACTCACAAGTGACTTAATCACATGTGGTCCCATGGTAGCCAAGCTCGAAAAAGAATTGGCAAAATATTGTGAAGCTAAATACGCTGTAGCTGTATCCAACGGTACCGCTGCACTTCATTGTGCTTGCATCGCTGCAGGTTTAAAAGAAGGAGATGAGGTAATCACAACACCTCTTACATTCGCTGCAAGCGCTAACTGCGTAAGATATGTCGGTGCTACCCCCGTATTCGCAGATATCAATCCTGATACTTATAACATAGATCCTGAAAGTATCCGAGCTCATATTACACCTAAAACAAAGGCTGTTATAGCTGTAGATTTTACCGGTCAGTGTGTTGAAAGCGAAGCAATCCGTGCGATTTGTGATGAGTACAATCTTATTTTTATTGAAGATGCTGCTCACGCTATTGGTTCTATTTATGATGGCAAAAAAGTAGGTTCTCTTGCTGATATGACTTGCTTTTCATTCCATCCTGTTAAGACCATTACATGCGGTGAGGGTGGCGCTGTAACGACTAACAACGAAGAACTCTATAAACATATCGTACTTGCTCATACACATGGTATTACGCACGATGAAGATTTGATGGAAGAAGCTCCTCACGAGGGCATCTGGTATTATGAACAGATTTCTCTCGGATATAACTACAGACTTACTGATTTTCAAGCAGCAATGCTTTCAAGTCAGTTAAAGAAGCTCGATGATTTCAAAGCTAAAAGAAAAAGAATCGTTGCAAAATACAACGACGCTTTTAAAGATCTATCAGGTATTATTGTTCAAAAAGAAATCGAAAAGTCTGATACTTGCAGACACTTATATATTATTCGTCTCGACCTTGATAAGCTTAACTGCACAAGAAGAGAATTCTTTGATGCTATGAGTGCCGAGAACGTACAGTGCCAGATTCATTATGTACCTGTCTATTGGTTCCCTTACTACAAGCACCTTGGATACAAAGAAGGACTCTGTCCCAATGCCGAAGAAGTATATAAGGGAATCCTCAGCATACCTCTCTATCCTTCTCTGTCGGATAGCGACGTTGATGACGTAATCGAAGCAGTTAAAAAGTTGGTTGCATACTATCACAAATAATTCCTGTCAGAGTTATTTTTGTGATGCAACTTCTTTTCTTCGTACATCATCTTTTCTGCACGACCAATCATATCTTGAATACTCATATTGTATCCTGAAGAATGGCAGTATCCGGCAGAGATACTGTATCCCTGATTCTTCATCTCACGACGAACGAAATCTATCTGTTCGTTTATCTTGATTGCCTCTTTATCAAAGGCAAACACAACGAATTCATCTCCGCCGATTCTGAACGCATTGTCTATTCCCCAAGTCTTAACCGCAAGCTGTGCCAGTGTCTTGATAAGACAGTCGCCTGCATCGTGTCCCTTGGTATTGTTAAGGTCATGAAGGTAATCGGCATCAACATATATAACTGAGACGTTCTTATAGCTCAACTTGTCAAAATTCATCAGGAAATGCTCATAACAATATCTGTTTCTGATACCTGTCAGGCCATCGAGATCCCTCTCTTTTATGGCATTCTTATAGAGTTCCTGACGTCTGTTTTCTTCTCTGATAAGCGCATCCACATCGCGGATGGCACACACGATATTTTCCTCTCCGTCAGGTCCCATAGCTCTGGTAAAGCATATCTGAATATATACCCATTCCCCATTAGCTATAACACGTTTAAACGTAGTCGCATACATTCCTTCCATGGGGACCTTTTCCATAAGAGTATCAAACTTGACGAATTGTCTGACTCTCTCCCTGTCTTCTTCTGCTATGTATCTGTCAATGAAAGTGCCGAACCCCTTGTCAAAATCAGGACAGTCATAGTACTGGAGTGCAACCCTTTGAGCTTCCGGATTATCGCATACTCTGAAAAGTCGCATCTTTCTGTCGGATCTTAGGAGCCATACCATCTCATAATCTCGACTCAATCCATCAAGAAGCGATAACTGAAAATCCCTCTGTGCCTTTTCTTCAAGTTCCAATCTGATTTCAGCATCCTTAACAGCAAAGCCCATTACAACCGCAAGTGGCTGATCAGACTCGCTAACGCGAACACACTTCATTTCACAATAGCGTTCTTCGTTATTCTGATAAACCCATGTGAAATAATCCTGTCCCGTTACCTGTGAAGTAATAAACTTTCTGGAAAGAACTTTACGCATCATTTCCTTATCCGAATCTATTACTGCCTTTTCAATATATGTATTTACTGCATCATCATAATCAAGCTTATAAAACTGATCTCCGAACATGCCTTCAATACGATTACTTAAGTTGTACGGAGTTACTTTTCCTGATTCTATCTCTACATAGTATATTGACGAATACTCTCGGCCAAGTGCATAAGTCACAGAATAATACTGCTTCTTAGCCTCCATTTCTTTCATCTTGTTTCTGAATTCTTCGTCAACATCAGTGCTCACGATAACAATAGCCTCAGGATTACTATGTTCATCCTCACGCTTGGAAATTATTATCTTTTCATAGATATAGTCTTCTTTGTTTTGACTCGATGGTGAATTGTATCTGAAATAGATTGTGTGAACTTTTTTATCTTTTAAAAGATTCGTATAATTGTCGGGATTGAGCGCCTCAAAAACAACATCCATATCATCAGGATGTACATGTCTCTTAGCCAGTTCGCATGCAGTCTTATAGAAGCTGTCTGTTTTTGCAAACACTTCGTCCCATTCCGCCTTAAGATCACTGCACATAAGGCGAATGCCTTTATTATCGTTTTTTAAATCATTGTAAAAAATGAATAGTCCGTCAGCAAAGCAAGTATTTACAATAATGTCATCTACAGAGTAATTCGATTGCAATATGTTTTCCCCCGTTACAAAATCGATCCCTTTACACTATGTATTCGCTGAGTTTTATAAAAGTATAATATATTATGAAGATAGGGTCAATTTATATTAACCCTATCTTCGAATCTCTAGTATTTGCTTATCTGTTTATCTAATTAGTATCCAAGATAACTGTTATCAAGATCTACGTTTCCGCTGATACCGGGAACGGAACCCTTGGATGAATGCTGCCACAAATCATACTTATACTTGTAGTCAGTCTGTGAACAGTAATGTGCCATCCATATCTTATACTGATTAAGTGAGTTAACATCAAGCTGATTGTAGAACCAAGACTTTGATGCATATATACCGGGTGTATATCCCGAAGACTTGATAGTCTCGCAGAATGCCTTGCATACCGCTGTTCTCTGTGCCTTGGTAAGTCCATCTGCTCTACCGTCATGTCTTCCGTTAGAGTACTCACTATCTATGAAGATGGGGTATGAAATCTTATATCCCTTAGCAAGGCTTACACAAAGCGATGCTTCCTCAACTGCTTCTGCCTCTGTCTTAGCCTGCGAGAAGAAGTAGATACCTACCTTAAGTCCTGCAGCGGTTGCACCCTTAATGTATGATTCATACTTGGAGTCAAGGATAAGTCCACCCTGTGTATATCCTCTGAATCCACAACGAATGATTACGAATGAGATACCTGAATTCTTAACCTTGTTCCAGTCGATGCTGCCCTGATAAGCTGATACATCGATACCTCTTGAACCGCCGCCCATAGAAAGTGTTCCGTCAGATGCAAAGTTGTACTTAGCTCCCTGGATAACCTGCTCGCCGGTAACCATATTGTTGCTCTTGTCGAAGTAATATACCTTTCCATTAATTGTCTGCCAACCAGTGTACTTTGTCTCTTCTACTTGGAAGAAGAGTTCTTTTCCAGCAGTTTTATCTGCCTCAGTTGCCTTAACGTAATCATTACCATTCTTAATGTATACGTCGTATTTCTTTCCATTATTATCTGTGAATACGAGATTTTTGGTTCCATCTGATACTGTGATTTCAACAGAAGCTTCCTTACCATCACATGTAGCAGTAATCTTAACCTTGCCTGCTGCCACGCCAGTTACTTTACCTTCTGCGTTGACTGTCGCAATCTTTTCATCGGCACTCTTCCATGTCACTGTTTTATTAGTTGCGTTGTCGGGTTCAACTTTGGCCTTGAATTGCTTTGTTTCTCCTTTAGCTACATTAGAAGACTCTGTAATGCTTACCTTTGTAACTGCTACTGATGCTGCTGTTACGGTAACAGAAACTTCGGCCTTAACATTGGTACCTCCATTAGCCGTTGCTGTTATCTTGGTTGTACCTTCCTTGATTCCTTTTACCACACCATTACTATCTACAGTTGCTATAGTTTCATCTCCCGAAGACCATGTGACAGTCTTGTCTGTTGCATTTTCGGGTGTTACAGTTGCCGTCAAATTAACAGTAGCATCTTTTACCACGGAAATGCTTGTATTAGAAGCTGTGATTCCTGTGGCAGCTATTACATCCGCTTTAACTTCAATTTCGATAGTTTTCTTTGTGCCTTCCTTTTCTGAACTATCACTTTTTATTACTACTTGCGTTATTGTCACAGTGCCTACAGATTTAGCTGTAATCAATCCATTTTGGTCTACAGTTGCAACAGATTCGTTGCTTGAAGAATACTTTAGTGTTTCTCCTTCGCTAGTAGTACTCTGTGCTGAATAACTACTGGTTTCTCCAATCTTAAGTGTTACATCTGCAACTTTTCTGAATGCTCCATAATTGAATGCCGCAACAGTAATCTTAGTTGTATCGGTTATCTTCTTATATACTTTCTCAGTCTTGGACGAAGGTGCTACATACTCTACTGTATCCTGAAGAACAGTACCTGTATCAGCCTCGTTAATCTGGTTATCCTCGAGTGCAAGGTTAACCTTACTCATATCAACTGCTTCATCAAGTACATTGATAGCCTGATATACTACCGTATCCTGAACCTTAACAGTTGTTGCAGTCTCAGGGAACTGATACTTGTCAACTGATACAATGATTACTTCATAGTTACCGGGCTTAAGATTTTCAACATAGATAACTCCATCCATGTCGGTATCGGTCCATGTGAACTTATCGCCCTTAGGTCCTTTGGCATTAACCTCAAACTTAACGCCTGTAATAAGCTTAGAAGTCTTCTTGTCGGAAAACTTTATCTTTAAATCTTTTTCTATAGAAACAAAGTTAACAGAAGCAGAACCCAATACTTCCGGTTCATCTTCCTCTACCTCTTTTTCCTCAGGCTCTTCGTTTTCAACGGTATCAATTCTTGCAGTCTGAGCCATCGCTGAAATACCATCTTTTCCTATTCCGTCCATATCGGATAAAAGAGTTCCGATTGAAGCAAACTGCTGAACCTTTTGTTTCTTGGCAGCATTATCAAGTACCTTGAATCCAATTGCTACTAAAAGAGCAAGGATAACGAATCCACCGATAAGTGCTCCGTACTCGACAGCACCCATGCCACCGATAATTCCTGCAAGGCCTTTTTTCTTTTTACTCTTCTGAGCATGCGATCCTTTTGGAACGGCATTTCCTCTGTTAGCATTAGATGCTTTTGCTTTGGGATTAGAATTAGCCTTTGCTTTATGAACTACAGGAACAAACATATCCTTTTCTTTAGGAATATCTGTCTCAAATTCCAGGTCTTCTGCTGCTTCGCTGTTACCTGCTTCACTTTCGGAAGATGCTTCTTCTGTCTCATCCTCAAGTTCCGAATCAGCTTCTGAAGTAATATGCGCTTCACCACTTGAAGCCTCAAATTCTCTTTTTAAAATATCTTCTTCGGTAACTGTTGATACTTTTTCAATTGCCGATTCAGGTACACTTATCACTCTGGTCTCTCCCGCAAGAGCTTGCTCGTCATTGGCAGCTACTTCTTCAAGTCGCTCCTCAACTTCTTCTGCAGAAAAAACCTGAGTCTCTTTCATCATCGTCTGAATGTCTTTTCCGAGTTCTTTGTTTGGCTCGGTCATACCGTCGTAAGATATTTCCATTTCTTCGGTATTAAGATCAATCATTTCAATTTCTGTATCAAAAATATTTTTCTTCATGTCTCTACCTCTTTTGCCCCATACAAAGTTAATTTTATCACAATCTCAATAATCTATCAATATATTGGCAACTTAGCCTGTTTTTGCACTATATTTTGTTATCTTTTCACTTCTATAGAATAAAGATGCTGGACTTTGAGCCTATTTTTCAGTACAATAAACCATAAATTAGGTTGTTCGTTTTCGTGGCTGAAATATGAATAACCAATGATTAAATGGTCATCTCTTAAAATATAAAAATATAAAACGGAGAATCTATGATAGAAAAAAACGACGATTTATTAAATGCTGAAGAATCTGTCAAAGCATCTTCAAATAATGATCAAAATGCTGCTGTAGAGCAGGAAGCAATGACAGATAATAATATCGAAAACGATATTAAAGACGAGGATAATGACGAAGAGGATAACAAAAAACCTTTTCATCTACTTATTCCTTTAATAGGAATTATCGCACTCATTGCGGTAGTCGTAATAATTATACTTCGTATCAATGTATGGAATAAGGGTATCGCTTATGTAATTCCACCCGATACAGTCGTTAAACTCGACACATCGGACAATGTTGTTTTGATGCCTCCCTCTGTGATGTCTCCAGATACCGATGATGGAGTCACTACTGTTTTATTACTTGGAAATGGTTCCTACTACGAAGGAAAAGAAGATGGAACTGATATTGTCAGCATGTTTTCAGAGGATTTCCCTGAAGAAGTAAAAATAATTGACTGTACTATTCCTCTTACATATTTGACAAGTTATAAAATATATGAAACTTCACCTGAAGAGTGTCCCGAAGATTACTTTACTCTTTTCTGGCTATCTGCATCTGTATGCTGGAATGATTATGAAAGACAATATACAGCTCTAAAATACCTTGATGGCGATAAATTCGATCTGAAACGTCACAAAGAAGTAGTTGATACTCTTGCTTCGATTGACGTATCTGATATCGATGTAGTTATGTATTGTTACGATGGATATGACTACCAAACCGGTCGAGTAGCTATGGCAGTTGCAGAAAGCGGAAGCCCTATAACAGAAAATGTAACTACTCTTTTGGGAGCAGTCTACACCAGTATAGATTTGTTTAGTACTTATAATCCTCAAATACAGTACGTCTATGTATGTCCTTCTTTCTGTTATGCATTTGACGAAAATGGAAATAAGCAATCCTGTAACACATACGATACAAGCAACGGAACTATTGCAGCAACTTTCAACGCCGCAAGACAAGTATCAAATTATTATACCGTATCGTATTCCTACGTTGACATGTATACAGGTGTAGATATTAATGAGGAAAACGCAGACAAATATCTTGAAAGCGATGGAAGAACTCCTAACGAGAAAGGCCGTCGTATGATAGCCGACAGACTATCCTTATTGTTAAAAGACAGATTGTATACTAAAGAAAAAAGTATTAAATAATTTCTTTATTACGAAGCCATAAAATCGGAATCAATGAGTAGCATATTATTAATGCACCTGCTCCTATTATATATGATGTACCTGTTAACGAGAACAAGGTCTGTATGAAATTCCAAGTTATGGTAGCAGTAAGTATAAGAAGTACCGCTTCAATCTTGGGATGATTACCGCTCGCAATTCTGCTTTTCATCTTACCAGTTATCAGATCGATAACACATATGATTATAGCCTGGATAAAAGCAGCTGCCGAGACAACGCATATTCCAATAATTCCAAATGTCATATATATGGATGACAACTTAGGTGAAGCGTTTTGAAATAATCCGTAATAATATCCATGATGCGAATTCAGTTCAATTGAATTCGCTTCTTTTTTTATCAGAAAAGCAGAAAAAAGATTTCTTGTACTGTCTTTCAAGTATCTGTCAACCGCTATCTTAAAGTATCTGTAATGCATATTTCTATAGAGGTTATCCCAGATTTCATCCATATCCAGATTGTCTTCTTCGTATCTATGAATAATCTCCTTAAAGCTGTTATAAGACCTCTCATAAGCATAATCATCTTTTTCGATTACACCTAAAAGATACTCATAATTGCCATCAACTTTTTCCGACTCAACAAAAGGCACAATAAATCTTGCTGCTAAAT
>JAEEGJ010002417.1_pt1 | contig 98067 bp, 87 predicted proteins | sample 8958761 | NCBI WGS metagenome assembly JAEEGJ01 (sample SAMN16246546, study PRJNA631951) | gut metagenome | biome: gut microbiome; feature: rumen; material: RS-attached | host: Bos | place: Iran: Karaj | collected 2018-10 | reverse complement strand
TATGGCAATTGGACTTTTTTATGGTGTTGGTATATTTCTTGGCATTGGTATTTTCTTTGTTGGCGGTTTTATGACAATGTCAGGTGCAGGGTGGGGAGCATCACTATTTGGGGAAGAATTAAACTAATGAGAAAACTGAAAAGCTATAAAGATTAGGCATTGAAAAGCTCCGCATATAATAAGCGGAGCTTTTGTGATAAAAGAACTATAATTCAACAGTCATCTTCGTTCCACCTTTAAAAAGTAGGACTACTGTCTGATTCGGCATTATGGTCATATTCTTTACGAGAATATTCCATAACTCCTCGTCAAAGCTCTGAATTATCCTATCTTCTTTTTCGAGCGTCTTTAGGAATAACGCTATCTGCTCCTTTTGGGAGCGTATACTTTGAAGCTGTTTTTCGAGAATGCCAATCTCGTCTTCTAGCTGAAGTCTCCTAGAGTTAAGGCTTTCAAAATTGGCCCTATACTCCTCTTGGTTCTGAGATATAACGGAGTTTTGCTCAATAAGCTGGCGCAACTGCTGCGTTAACTCGTTGTATTGTTTGGTTATATCTTCGAGTTCCGCTTGGATATTTTGCGTATTGTCCAGGCTTTCGAGCCTAGAGGTTATTTTAGAGAAGTAATACTTCTTATTTGCAATCAGCGAATTGAACCCACGGACAAAAGCATCTTTAATTGCTTCTTCTGTAATGCTAGGTGTTTCGCAAGTCTGGCTTCCGGAGTATTTCTTGTTACAGTACCAATAGTGAGCCTTATTCTTGCCGGTAGAATTCTTTACTTTTCTGCCGTAGCAGCAACCACAATCTCCGCAGATGATCTTCGATGAAAAGATACTAGTGCTTCTTGCTTTATTGTGTTCTCTGATTCGAAGTTCGGTTTGTGCTAAATTGAAGAGTTCTGGGCTAATAATCGGCGGATGTGATCCCTCGACATAGTACTGTGGAAGTTCGCCGGTATTCTTTTTTCTTTTCTTATTAAGAAAATCTATCGCATAAGATTTCTGCAGAAGAGCATCACCTTTATACTTTTCATTACTAAGAATGCTCTTTACCGTACTTACTGGCCAATGCTTACTTTTTCGCGGCGTCGGAATTCCTTTGGAATCCAATATGGAACAAATATTGCGAATAGTATTCCCTTTGAGAAAAAGATCATATATTTCGCGGACTATTTTCGCTTCAGCTTCATCAATTACGGTATTTCCATTCTCGTCGAGCTTGTATCCCAGGAAACCTTTCCTTGCTACATATACTTTTCCGTCAGCCATGCTTTTACGCTTGCCCCAGGTAACATTCTCACTGATAGAGCGGCTTTCTTCCTGAGCAATAGACGACATAATCGTAAGCATGAGCTCGCCTTTGGAGTCTAAAGTGTAGATGTTTTCCTTTTCAAAATAAACCTCTATGCCTTTCTCCTTTAGCTTTCTGATAGTAACGAGTGAATCTACGGTATTTCTAGCAAAACGGGAAATTGACTTAGTAAGGATTAAGTCAATCTTTCCGGACAGAGCATCTTTGATCATGCGGTTAAAGCCATCGCGGTGTTTGATATTTGTTCCTGAAATACCCTCATCGGAATAGATTCCTGCAAACTCCCAGTCCGGGTTGCTTTGGATATAATTAGTATAGAAATTTACTTGCGTTTCATAGCTTGACTGCTGCTCGTCCTGCTCGGTAGATACGCGAGCATAGGCGGCGACTCTTTTCTTTCGAGTTGTGCCATCGTTAGTAAAAGCCGCTTCGGGAATTTTGGCTTCAATTTTTCTAATTACTGCCATTTTTATTCCTCCTGTATCTTTCAGCGGTCTTTCTTCCTGCCGCTTCTCGCATTTCTTTAGTCCAGGATTCACTCCTGGATTTTTGCTTCCATTCGAGCGTTTTTACCTCGCCGTTATTAAAGTGGAACTCTAAAATATTGTTCTCGCAGATTATGATTTCTTTTAATACTGAACGGATGTCTATGTCATCAATTCGCTCAATTCCGAGAACCTTGGTTACTGATTCGGTAAGGATATCGTCTCGTATTCGTTTAGAATTGCAATACTTTTGACCGAAGTCATGATAAGTGCTGCAAGTCCAAACATATCTTCCGCAGTTCTTCTTTCGCCTATAAGTTTTGCCGCAAATTCCGCATATAAGCAGAGAAGTGAATTGCGATTTGTATGCAGGTGTATCTGCTTTCTGGCGACTATCGTTTACTGCTTTTCTGCGCATCATCTCTTCTTGCACCTGATAAAATGTGTTCTCGTCAACAATCGCCTCATGACTGCCTATAACTTCGTACATTGGCTTCTCTCCGCGGTTTTCCATACGTTGTTTCGAGATATAGTCTTTGGTATATGTTTTCTGAAGAAGCAGATTGCCGATATACACTTCGTCTTTGAGCATTTTGTAGATTCTATGGCCTTTCCATTTACCGCCGAGTCTAGTAGGAGTATTTCGGTCGTTAAGTAGCTTGGCGATTCTCATGATGCCATAACCGGACAGATATAGGTCAAAGATTTCTCTTACTACTTCTGCCTCGCCCGGTTCTATTACGAATTTGCCTTTATCGTATCTGTAGCCATAATACAAACAAGTGCTAGGCATTCCGTTTTCGAATAGCTTATGTATTCGCCAAAGCTGATTTTCGCTAGCTGACCTTGCTTCCTCTTGCGCATAAGATGCCAACAGCGTAATCATGAACTCGCCTTCGGAACTTAATGTATGTATATTCTCTTTCTCGAAATATACATCAATACCTAGTGTTTTCAGCTCTCTTATAGTTTGCAGTAGGATGACCGTATTTCTAGCAAACCTTGTTATCGATTTTGCGATAATAAGATCAATCCTATTGTTCCTGCAATCTTCCAACATCTTTTGGAATCCTGGTCTATCTTCTTTTGTTCCTGATATACCTTCGTCGGAATAGATTTCAATTAGCTCCCAACCAGGATGGTTGGTGATGTAGTTATTGTAGTAGCTGACCTGTGCGGATAAAGACTGCAGCATGGCGTCTTTATCTGAAGAAACTCGTGCATAGGCCGCAACGCGCTTAGAGACGACCGTTGGCGCGAATTTCGCTTCGATTCTTTTTACTGTAGCCATATTATCTTGTCATAAAGGGCTTATTGCAAACTCAAGCGGATGGCTCCACGAAACTTATGGATTTCTTGGACGATCAACATATGCATCGTCTGTACGAAAAATTCATACTCGAGTACTACCGTAAAGAATTCCCAGACATAAAAACCAGCTCACCTCAGATTCCTTGGCAAATCGACGACGGCTACTTTGATATGTTGCCAGTTATGCAAAGCGACGTTGTTCTTGAGTATAGAGATAAGATTTTGATTATTGACGCTAAGTATTATTCTCATAATCTTCAGATTCAATATGATTCTCGATCTATACATTCGGGAAACCTGTATCAAATATTTACATATACGAAGAATAAATCATTAGAAGCTGGATCAGGCAAGGAAGTCTCTGGATTGCTACTATATGCCAAAACTGATGATTTCATTCAGCCCGATCAGGAATATTCAATGAGCGGCAATACTATTGGCGTAAAAAGTTTGGACCTAGATTGTGACTTTAATGGTATAAAGCAACAATTAAATAATTTAGTTAGCCAATACTTTTAATAAAAAATCGGACAGCATAAACTGTCCGATTTTTTATGGATGAGATATGGTGAGATGGTATGAGGAGTGGGTGAGCCTTGGTGCAGTTGGAATTAGTCTCAAGATCACTTCAATACTTAATTGCTCAAATTACCGATCAATAATATAATCCTTCGTTGTTTTAAAAGGCATAAAAAGAAAAACACCCCTATAAATAGGGATGCTTTTCACTAACGTCAAATGAGAAATATCTCCATTGTGACGTCTAAATATGGTGCCGGTGGCGGGGGTCGAACCCGCACGGTGTTGCCACCAACGGATTTTGAATCCGTCACGTCTGCCAATTCCATCACACCGGCATAGTTGTTAAATTTTTGAAAACAAGCACACAAGACAAAAAGTCCGTTACTGCAACCGAAAAGAATGAGAAAACAATCAAATTTGGTAGAAAACTTCTGAACCCCATGAGAAAAAATACAAGACTTTTTCTACCAAATGAGAAGTGCAATAGTGTTGAAACGTCGGAATGACGTAGATTTCAAGAAAATCGTGGTAGATTTGGAATTCACTCAGCCAAAAAAGTTTGAGTGGATTTTGAGTCCGTCACGTCTGCCAATTCCATCACACCGGCACATCGTTTAATATTATACCATATACACGGCTATGATGTCAAGAGTAAAAATCAGGCTGCCTTATGAATGGCAGCCTGTTGTCATTTATCATAGCGGAAATCGTCAATGAGACGTTTCTCAAACTCCTTAACGGGGAGAGGTCTGTCGAAGTAGAAGCCTTGAGCAAGGTCACAGCGGTTGTCCTCAAGGAGCTTTACCTGTTCCTTTGTCTCGACGCCCTCGGCGATACATTCGAGACCCATTTCACGTCCCATAGCGACAATATATCTGAACATGACGCTTTTCTGTTCGGGATCGTCCTTTTCATAGTCAGGCAGCAGGCTCTTGTCGAGCTTCAGCACATTCCACGGGACTTCCTTGATAAGATTCAGCGAAGAATAGCCTATACCGAAATCATCTACTGATGTTGCGATACCTGCCTCCTGCAGACCTTTTATAGTACGCTTGAGGTCTTTGAACTCGACGTCTGTGGTAGTTTCTGTCAGCTCTATCTCGATGTATTCATGTGGGACATTGTGACTGTCGATGATCTCGACGATATGCTGAAGCAGATCCATATCTGAAAGATGGCGCCGTGAGAGGTTTACCGATATCCTTACAGCCTGCATACCTGTGTCGAGCCAGTGCCTGATATCACGGCATACGCTGTCAAGCATATAAAAATCGAGCTTGCAGATATCCCTGCTCTGTTCGAGAACCGGTATGAACTCGGCTGGCGGAACAAGTCTTTCATTGTGTACCCAACGACACAGAGCTTCTCCGCCGGCAACACTGCGGTCTCTTATATCTACTTTCGGCTGATAATAAACGAGGAACTCCTGCTTTTCGAGTGATTTCAGAAAGCAGGCGGTTATTTCGTTATTCTGTTTGCTGCGTGCGAGGAGAGCGTCGTCGAAAAATACCACATCCTGCTTGACGGAGCCTTTTGCAAGGTGGAAAGCCATACTGACGCGGTCCATGATATCAGTGGGGAGTATGAAGCTGTCTATATCAGGGATAACGTACACACCGGCGGTCGCGGATATAAATATACGTTCCGACCGGCTTGCGTCGTAGGTTATGCCCGTACCGCTCAGGAGTCCGAGCACATCGCTGAGCTTTTCCTGTTTTATGAGAGCTATGAAGTTATCGCCGCCGATACGGCAAACGCACTCTTCCTGACAGTCAAGCAGATTTTCAAACATACCGATGAATTTCTTCATTACTCTTGTACCGTTTTCCCTGCCTATCTGCTGATTGACTATGGAAAAGCGTTTCAGATTGAAGTATACGGCTGTGAAGCGGTCGATAGTCTCGTCTTTGTACAGCTTCCTTATGAGGTGCATGAAATGGCGGTGATTGTACATATTAAGGTCGCTGTCGAAGAAGGTGAGGCGGTGTGTCAGAGAGAGCAGTCTCATCTTGCCGTTGAAGGTGCTGAGCAGCACGATAAAAAGGTTGATCCTGCTGCGTTCGGTATCATTCCACGGCTCAGCGTCATTTACGATGAAAACACGGTATACGGCTATCTGTTCATCGACGGTGATTATTCTTTTGCTGATATACTCGCCGAGGCAGGGGACACCGCAGTTATAATAGCGGTGAACAGATGCAAGACCGAGGTGTTCGGCGGCTTCGTTCTCATATGTCAGCGCTTCCACCTTGCCGATCCTCAGTACATGGCAGAGCCTTGTCATAGCCTCGGACATGATATCCGGCGATGCAGCTTCGACGTTCTGCATGAGGACAATGAACTCTTCGAGGGCAGAAATGTATTCATCTGTGGACATATGACTCACCTCCGGATCTGCATAACTAAAATGTCTGATTAAATGATAATAATATTATATCACATTGCCTGGGGCCATTGATTGACATTTTGTGAACTCAGTATTAACATCACAATGTGTTGCTATATGAGTTGAAATATGATGTGAAAAATGTACAAATCAACTGTTCGCGTTTATATGTTTTATACAGATAACATAGAAAAAATTAACAAAAGCGCCTTAAGTATTTCTATGTTTGTCACAACTAAAATTCAGCAGATAAAAGTTTTAAAGCAAAAAAGTGTTGACAGCTTTTATAGTGTATGGTATAATTTTTTCTGAGATAAAACGCTGCCTGGTGCAGTGTCAAGGAAAATACCGGAGGTCGGCAGAATGAAGAGGATAAACGTAAAAACGAGCCATCCATATGATGTTATAATAGAGCGGGGCGGACTCGCAAAAAGTGGAGAATATATAGCGGCGGTCACAAAGTCACGCAGGGCAGCGGTAATCACCGATGATATCGTGGAAAAGCTCCACCTGAAGGCGGTAAAGGACTCGCTTGAATCTGCCGGCTTTGAGTGCAGTGTTTTTGTTTTCCCTAACGGCGAGCAGTCGAAATGCCTTGAAAACCTTGGCAGGATATATGATTTTCTCTGTGAGAGCAATATCACAAGATCGGATATCATAGTTGCCCTCGGAGGCGGAGTTGTAGGCGATATCACAGGATTTGCCGCTGCTTCTTACCTCAGGGGCGTTGATTTCGTTCAGATACCCACAACTCTGCTTGCGCAGGTGGATTCCTCTGTGGGCGGCAAGACCGCTATAGACATTGCCGGCGGCAAGAACCTTGTGGGAGCCTTCAAGCAGCCTGCTCTCGTTATATGCGACAGCGACGCCCTGAAGACACTGCCGCAGGAGGTGCTTGCGGAGGGCATGGGCGAGTGCATAAAGTACGGTATGATACGGGACGAAAAGCTCTTTGAGCTCATGGAGTCCCACTGCCTTGAAAATGTTGATGCGATAATGGATGAGATGGTATACTCATGTATCGACATAAAACGCAGGATAGTTGAGAATGACGAGTTTGACCGCGGAGAACGGATGGTGCTGAATTTCGGCCATACTCTTGGTCATGCTCTTGAGGGCTGGCATAATTATAAGGATATCGCACACGGAGAGGGTGTTGCCGCTGGTATGTGCATGATAACCGACAGGCTCGCTCCTCAGCTGTCGGAGAGACTGAAAAAATGTGTAAAGGCTTATAAACTTCCGACGGGAAGCGATATCCCCATGAATGAGCTGCTCCCGTTCTGTTCAAAGGACAAGAAGAACGAGGCAAAGGACATAAATTACATTATTTGCAGGGAAGTCGGAAAGGGCGAGATAGTAAAGGTGCCCTTCAGCGAATTCTGCCGTCTTATGGAGGGCTGAGAATGGATATTAGCATAAGACCCTCGGTGCTGCGTGGAAAGCTCAGCGTTCCAGCGTCAAAAAGCTGCGCACACCGTTCAATAATATGCGCCGCGCTCGCTGAGGGAGTTTCGCATCTCAGCGGAGTTACCATGTCAAAGGATATCGAAGCCACTATCGGCGCTATGACCGCTCTCGGAGCTGAATTCACCGTGAACGGCGGCGATATCACCGTAAAAGGCAGCGGCGGCAGGAAGACGGATAAATGCGCCATCGACTGCAACGAGAGCGGTTCGACGCTCCGCTTTCTCATTCCTGTTGCGGCAGCTGTGGGCTGTGAAACAGAATTCCGCGGAAGAGGACGTCTGCCTCAGCGCCCGATAAATATATTTATCCGTGAGCTTGGCAAAAACGGCGTCCGTTTCGATTATAGCAATACAATGCCATTTACCGTATCCGGCGGACTGAAAAGCGGGATTTTTGAGATTGAGGGCGATGTTTCCTCACAGTTCATAACCGGACTTCTCTTTGCTCTTCCTCTCCTTGAAGGGGATTCCGAGATAGTCCTGACCTCGCATCTTGAATCCCGTCCATATGTTGATATAACTATAGATACGCTCCGGCGTTTCGGCGTTTCCGCAGAAGAAACGGAGCGCGGCTTCCGCGTTAAGGGAGGTCAGAGCTATACTGCAAGAGACGAGAAAATAGAGGGAGATTACTCTCAGGCTGCCTTCTTCTGCGTGGCAAATGCACTCGGCTCGGAGGTGGAGCTTTACAACCTTAATGAAAACAGTGTTCAGGGCGACAAGAAAATCCTTGAAATTATCAGAGGGATGTGTTATAATAGCAATATCGGACATTACAGAGCCGACTGCTCGGATATTCCCGACCTTGTGCCCATACTGGCTGTGCTGGGAGCTTTCGGCAGCGGAGAATCTGTCATTTATAACGCTAAAAGACTTAAAATAAAAGAGAGCGATCGCCTTGAAAGCACCTCCGCAATGCTGAACGCACTTGGCGGAGACGTTACTGTTACCGATGACGGGCTTATTATCCGTCCCACAAACGCCATGCACGGCGGCACGGTTGACAGCTACGGCGATCACAGGATAGTAATGGCTGCTGCTGTTGCTGCGACCCGCATAGACGGAGAAGTCGTCATAAAGGGCGCTGAAGCGGCAGAAAAGTCCTATCCGGCTTTCTTTGACGACTACAAAATGCTCGGAGGTAAAGCCAATGTCATCAGTATGGAATAACAGGATATCCATATCCATGTTCGGAGAAGCTCATGGCCCCGCAATAGGCGTGACTGTGGACAATCTTCCCGCAGGGGAGTATATCGACGCCGAAGCGCTTGCGGATTTTATGGCAAGAAGATATACCGGCGGAGGTTCTCCGGCTGTTAATTCCATGCCGCATATAATGTCGGGCATTTTCAGGGACCGCACTACTGGTTCGCCGTTGTGTGCCTTCCTTCAGAATACAGAGACTTCTGCTCCACAGCATGAAGAGCTCGACAATCTTGTACGTCCCGGACACGCAGACTATACAGGTACTCTCAGGTATAAGGGCTTCAACGACGTCCGCGGCGGCGGGCATTTTTCCGACAGACTTACGGCTCCTCTCTGCTTTGCGGGAGCTGTCTGCGCACAGATACTCGAAAGAAGGGGTATCTATACGGGAGCGCATATACTCCAGATACACAACATAAAGGATAATCCCTTCGACCCGGTGAATATAACCCGTGACGGCGTTATCAGCGTGAGGAGGAAGAAGTTCCCCGTTATCAACGACCGCAAGGGCTGGGATATGATAGAGGATATAAACAAGGCTCACGAGGGCGGCGAATCCCTCGGCGGCGTAATCGAATGCGCTGCCGTGAATGTTCCTGCCGGTATCGGTTCTCCTGTTTTTGACGGACTTGAAAATAATATCGCTCAGCTGGTATTCGGTATCCCCGGAGTAAGGGGACTTGAGTTCGGAGCGGGCTTTACTTCCGCTAAAATGGTGGGAAGTCAGAACAATGACGAGTTCTATGTCAACGACCACGGTCACGTCCTCACAAAGACCAATAACCACGGCGGCATAATCGGCGGTATTTCGTCAGGTATGCCCATAACTCTGAGAGTTGCCATGAAGCCCTCGGAGTATACCGCAGGTCAGCAGGCAGCTGTGAATTACAGGGATATGACCAGCGAGACTGTGGAGAGCGAAAAGAATATCCCCTGTACTGTTCCTGCGGCTGTCCCCTGTGTGGAGGCGGCTGTTAATATCGCTCTGCTGTCAAATATGCTGGATTATCCGAATTTCTGTTAAGGTGACATACTATGCAGGACGAAAATATAATGAAAATGGCTGAACGGGCGGATACCGAGATAAAGGACGTTCCTACCCTTAATATACTCCTTTGCTACCTGCTCTATAAAATAGACCGTCCGGTGAGCCCGGAGCAGCTTTACGATATAGCTATCGGCACGGGCATAATAAACTACTTCTACTATCAGGACTCTATAGGCTATCTCCTCAAAAACGGACTTGTTTCATCTGAAAAGGACGAAAACGGCGGAGAATGCTACGTCCTCGGCGAAAAGGGCAGGGAGTGCGCAAAACAGCTGAAAAACTATGCTCCCAAGTCCTACAGGGATAAGCTCGTCCTTGCGGCTTTGAGATACTTTGCAAGGATAAAGTACGAGAAGGAACTGAAAATAGAGTACGAACCCGTGGGAAAGGGTTACTATATCCACGTAAGATGTATAGATACCGGCTTTGATCTGATGGATCTCAGGCTTTATGCTCCGGATCTTACTCAGGCAAAGCTCATAGGGGAGAAGATACTCCTCAATCCTGCGGGATTCTACGGCAAGGTGATAGAGGTGGCTCTCTCAAACGAGGAGCAGCCTTATGACCTCAGTGATAATTGACGACATTAGGAGCTGTTGCGGCAGCTCCTTTCTTGATAAGGAAAAAAGGAATGGATACATTAAAAGCTTCTGAATTTATTACAGCAAACGCAAGACCGCTTGAAAAGGCGCTTTATTGCTATTATTTTGAGAACGGCACAAGGGGAAAGGTTGTACATGAGCTGCTGAAATATATGAATGATGACTGCGGCTTCGGAAACGCTGTGGAACCGGATAACTGGAACCCAGATTCAAATCCTGTAGCCACAAACGACGCCATAATGACTTTGTTCAGAACAGGCGTCCTTGACGAAAAAAGCCGTATCACAGACCGTATAGCCCATTATCTCGGTTCTCACGACTCATTCGACGAAGAGAAGAAGCGCTGGCTATTTGCCATAGACAGCAATAAGGACTATCCTCACGCGGTATGGTGGGAGAAGAACGGGGACGGTATACGAGGCTTCAATCCTTCGGTCTCGCTGGCGGCGTTTATGATGTGCTTCAGTGATGAAAAGCAGTATTACGCTCAGATAGTCCTTGAAGCATTTGAAGCTCTTGCGGAACAGGAGGACATGATAGCCGATGACCTTAAATGCTTTCTTCTTGCTTATGAACTTATGGAAAGAAACAATGCAGCAGTTATAGGCAGCGGATTCAACACAAAGGATATCCTGTGCGAAAAGCTTGAGCAGGTAATATGCAGCGATACTTCAAGGTACGGAACGGAATATGTTCCCAAGCCATCAGACTTCTTCTGCGGTATATTCGGGCAGTTCATAACGGACAGGATACGTCCGCTTATCAGAGCCGAGAGGGAAATACTCGGTCAGCTGCAGCAGGAGGACGGCGGTTTTGATATATCATGGCAGTGGCATAACGGATATAAAGAGTTCGGACAGGCGAGAGACTGGTGGAGACCGAGGCTGACCCTTGACAAGCTGCTTTTTTACAGATACAATGCATAAAAAAGGGAGTAAGATATGAAACACGGACTTGTTATGCAGGGCGGAGCTATGCGCGGACTTTTTACCGCCGGAGTTATCGACGTCCTCATGGAAAACAATATAGCATTCGACGCGGCTGTGGGAGTTTCGGCAGGCGCTGCCTTCGGCTGCAATTATAAGTCGGGACAGATACGCAGGGCGATACGCTACAATACAAGATTCTGCAGGGACAAGCGCTATTGCAGCGCACTTTCCCTGATAAAAACAGGAGATATGTTCGGCGCGGAGTTCTGCTATCATACCTTGCCGGAAAAGCTTGATATCTTCGATAAAGAAGCCTTCAACGCTTCGCCTATGGATTTCTGGGTGGTGTGTACCGATGTTTCCACAGGCAAGGCGGTGTACCATAAGTGCGGGGCGATCTGCTATGATGAGCTCGAATGGATAAGGGCTTCCGCTTCCATGCCTCTTGCCGCGAGGATAGTAGAGGTGGGAGGATACAGTTTGCTTGACGGCGGTATAGCCGATGTGCTCCCTCTCAGGTTCATGGAGAGCAGAGGCTGCGAAAGAAATGTGGTAATACTCACTCAGCCGCGTGATTACGTGAAAAAGCCGACGAGCGCAATTAATCTCATAAAGATAAGATACCGCAGATATCCGGAGCTGGTAAGGGCTATAGGCAATTATCATAAGATGTACAACAGTGAGACAAAGTACATATTCAGTGCTGAAAATGAGGGGAGAGCCTTTGTTATCGCTCCTCCGGAGAAGCTTCCTATAGGTCATACAGAGCATGATCCTGATGTCATGAGGGAGGTCTACCGTATAGGCAGGCGTATCGCCAGTGAAAAACTTGAAGCCCTTCAGGGCTTTATGTCAGAATAAAAACAGACCTGTTCAGCTGAACAGGTCTGTTTTTCAGAGCTTTGCATATTTTTTCACGCGGTCCGATATTATAAGTGCGAGGACAAGTTTGAGCAGGTCGAACGGTATGAACGGGAGTACGCATATTTCCGCAGCTTTTTTGAATGTCATGGCATTTCCTCCCTTTGAGTAGCCGTATACGAACCATAATGTGCCGAAGGCATAGCAGACGGCAAGTCCTGCAAGCAGCAGTATTATCCGTACAGCTAGCTTTTCGCCGAGGAGCTTCGTTCCGGCCCAGTATAAAAGCGCCATAAGTATAAAGCCGAGAATATAACCGCCTGTGGGACCCACAAGGACTCCCAGACCGCCCTTGAATCCGGTAAATACGGGAAGTCCGGCAGCTCCGAGAAGTATATAGGCTAACCATGAGAACAGCCCGTCCCTGCCGCCGAGGGTCAGAAGTGCGCAGAATACCGCAAAGGTCTGCATAGTGAAAGCGATAGTTCCTATAGGTATGGATATCCATGCGCATACCACCGTTATGGCTGTGGAAAGAGCTGTGAGTACGAGTTCCTTCGTGGAAAAGCTTCGTTTTATTGTGTTCTGTTCTGTCATTTGCAGCATCTCCTTAATGATTATAAATCTATTATAGCATAGTACGTCTGCTTTGTCAACCTTAATATTAAAAATCGGTTGACAATAATTGCGGATATTTGTTTTTCGCGGCAGAGTGTTTAAAGTACGGAATGCTTTTCCTGACCGGAATAATGGAATTGAAACCTGTTTCAGCCGAATTTGATTAAAATAAAAAAATATATCTGCGGCTGTTGCGTTTCTGTCCGGGAGCTGGAATAGATATGATGTAAGCCGATACAATGCATTATAAAAGCTTTACAGGATAAGAAGGTGAGATCATGACACATGAAGAATACAGGCAGGCTTCCGAAACATCAAAGGAAGAAGCTCAGCGTACACTCTTCAACGAGTATTTCAATTACGTATACACTATTGTTTTCAGCAGGCTGCGGAGCTGCGCAGAACGCGAGGATATCGAGGAATGCGTCAGCGACTCCTTTGCCGACATATACATATACTACGATTCGGAAAAGGATTTCAGCGGTGACATCTCAGGTTTTGTAGGAGCTGTAGCCCGCAGGAAGGCGGCTGACGTGTATAACAGGCTGACAAGACATAAAAATATCAGCTTTTCCATTGAGGACGATGAAGCAAAGGAGCTTACAGCTCCGGATAATACGGAGGAGACCGTTGACAAAAATGAGCTCCGCTCAGAGCTGATACACTGTGTGGAGCTTCTCGGCGAACCGGACTCCATTATAATAATGCAGAAGTATTTCTTTATGCGCAGCTCAAAGGAAATAGCGGAAATAGTTTCTATGACGCCTGAAGCTGTGCGTATGCGCTGCAGCCGCGCTCTCGGAAAGCTCAGGTCAAAGCTCACCGAAATGAACATTTCACTGTAAGGAGGTACAGGTATGAAGGATAAAGAACTTGATCTTGAAATACTTGAAAATGCAGACGATTCTGATATAAGACGCATTGCCGGCAACTGTCCTGCTTCCGAAAGTGACAAGGAAAGGATGTTTGCAATGAGCAGAAAGATATATAACGAAAGAACCAAAGAAAGTAATGAAACTCCCGCTATGGTAGTATCCGGCGTGGAGATATACAAAAAGCCCTTATGGCAGAAAATAGTATCGGCAGCAGCTGTTATCGCTTTAGTCGCAGGAGGCGCTGCAGGCGGACTGGCAATGCTGCAAAAAAGCAGAACAGGTCATACTCTCTTAGCTCAGGAAGGCACTCTTCCAGCAGTTACGGAAACAGAAAACAATTATCCCTTCGGCAAGATTGACAGGGTGCGTATGCTCTGCCCTGCAATAGCGCCTGCGGCTATAGAGCTTGAAAGCGAAGATGTAAAGGAGCTCGTTTCCATACTTGATGAACTGCCGTGGAAGGAACTGAAGGATAAGGAGCCTGCTGATGGCGAAATTTCGATCCTGCACATATATAATAATAATGATCCGTATCTGCTCATGGTAAGTATGATGGACGGTTCCATAACGTATCTTAAAGAAGCCGATGGCATAACAGAGACTAAACATTACAGCATTAATGATAAGATAACACAGTTCCTGAACTCTGTCGAATTGGAACCTGATAAGTTCTTATACGCCGTTGACGGGGCGTCAGCAAAGGATAACAGCAGTGAGATATGGAATTATGAGCAACAGCTTGATAAAACATCATCGGAAACTGTTTCCATACCTCCGGTCGCTGATATGCAGTACGAGCTGGCAAAGCAGCAGCTCAGGGAAAGAGGTCTAAATATCAATACCCAAAAAATGGCAGATGAAACTGTAAAGCCTGGTTATGTTATAAAGTCAGAACCCGCAGCAGGTGAAAAAATTCCTAAGGGCTCGACGGTAACTCTTTATGTAAGCAGCGATTCAGTCGATAAGGTCATGGAAATGTATGATTTCAGAGGCATGAACGCAGATGACGCAGATGTTCGGGCAGGATATTACGGTTTTAATATACATACAACTACTGTAGCCTCAGCACAGAAAAAAGGTATCATAGTCGCTCAGTCGCCTTTGCCGGGCAGTGGAGTTGCGGAGAGCAAGGAGGTACACTTTTATATCAGCAGCGGGAATGCTTCCGAAGGTGCGTCTGAACCCGTGATAAGCATACCGGACAATGCGAGCGGAAAGTTCAATTTAGACTTTATTATTACAAGAGATAACGAAGATGCAAGGATAATATCCGGTGATGAGTTCAGCTGTCCCGGAACGGCAGAAGTAAATATCCCGGCTGAACAGTTTGACGACAACTCAGTAGTAAACGTATATATTACAAACAGCGATACAGGTGTAAGAGCGTTCCTGATCTCATTTTACTGTGAGCGCATCGGCGATAGGAATGTTATCAGCAGAACTGACAGCAGCAACATGGAAGAAACATTCAGCTTAGTAAGCGGAAAATAATACAGTCAGTTATTCGCCGGTACAGATTATGTTTACACAGTTCATCAGAGGAACGGGGTGAAATTCAACGGGAGATCACTGATATTAAAAAGTTTCCGGATTCTGCGCTTTGCACAATAAAAATGTACCGTATATGTACAAAGCGTCAAAAATGATATGGTTCAATATAAATATGTATGATGCGCAGATCCCTGTTTTTATAAGGAATCTGCGCATCATAAATACATTTTGGGACAATTGCTGTATGACGTCGGCTGCTGAATACACAAAAACAACGTAATTTCGGTATAAGGGTTGATATTTGCATTTTAATATGTTATAATATTAAAAGTATTATATGCGAGGAGTATTATTGCATAATGAAAACCAGTGAATTCAGGGATATCATTGACTATAAACGCATTAAGGCGGATTATGATACAGGTCTTACCGATGAACAGGTCACTCAGAGAATTGAAGAAGGACTTGACAACACACCTGTTGAAGCTCCGTCAAAAACCGTTAAGGAGATACTCTCTGACAATATTTTTACTTACTTTAACCTTATATTCGTTATCCTTTCGGTACTGCTGATCGTAGTCGGTTCGTACCGTGATCTTACTTTTATGCCCGTCATCATAGCCAATGCCCTGACAGGTATCATTCAGGAGCTTCGTTCAAAATCCGTTCTTGACAAGATCTCAATGCTGAATGCTCCGGTCTCGACTGTTGTCCGCAGCGGAGAGGTCAGAAAGGTTCCGTCGAAGGAGCTTGTTCTTGATGATATAGTTATCTTCAAGGCAGGCAACCAGATATGCGCGGACGCTATTGTGGTGGACGGAAATGTTTCGGTAAACGAGTCGCTTCTGACAGGTGAATCGGACGAGGTCAGCAAAAAGCCCGGAGATACCCTTATGTCCGGAAGCTACATCGTTTCAGGCACCTGCCGCGCAAGACTGGAAAAGGTGGGCAGGGAATCATATATATCAAGACTCACCATTCAGGCTAAAAAGACAAAAAAGGGCGAGCAGTCCGAAATGATACGCTCGCTCAACAGGATCGTAAAGTTTGCAGGCTTTGCTATAATACCTATCGGCATCATTCTTTTCTATCAGGCTTACTATCTCAGTCACGAGACAATAAGGGCAAGTGTTCAGTCAATGGTGGCGGCTGTAATAGGTATGATACCTGAAGGACTTTTCCTGCTTGCGAGTGTTGCTCTCGTTATCAGTACCATGAAGCTTGCTGTCAACAAGGTACTCGTACATGATATGAAATGCATTGAAACTCTTGCGCGTGTCGATGTGCTTTGTGTGGACAAGACCGGCACCATCACCGAGAATACCATGACAGTTTCGGCTGTCGTGAATGCCGCGGAGGGAGATGACGACGACCGTATAGAGGGGCTGCTCAGTGATTTTGCTGCGGCTCAGGATTCGGACAATGAGACTATGGCTGCTATAAAGAATCACTTCCACTGTCCGGCAGGCAGGACAGCTGTTGCGGCTACAGGCTTTTCGTCGGAGTTCAAGTACAGCAGCGTAACATTTGAAAAGGATTCATATGTACTGGGTGCTCCCGAATTCATTCTGAAAGATAATATAAGGGATCACCGTGAGCTTATCGACTCATACAGCCACAAGGGCTACCGTGTGCTCGCTTTCGGCAGATACAAAGGTCTCCCCGACGGAAAAGCGCTCACTTCAGCTGTGGAGCCGGTCTGCTTTGTTATAATGTCCAACCCGATAAGAAAGAACGCTCCTGAGACTTTCGGATACTTTGCTGAACAGGGCGTGGAGATAAAGGTAATATCAGGAGATAATCCCGTCACTGTATCAGAGGTCGCCAAACGCGCAGGCATAAAGAATGCCGGGAATTATGTTGACGCTACGACTCTTACCACGGAGAGTTCAATAAAGGAAGCTGTGACAAGATATACGGTATTCGGAAGAGTTACTCCGGAACAGAAGAGAAAGTTCGTAAGAGCACTGAAAAAAGCAGGAAAAACAGTTGCCATGACCGGCGACGGTGTCAACGATGTGCTTGCGCTCAAGGACGCGGACTGTTCGGTTGCTATGGCTTCGGGAAGCGATGTTGCGGCACAGGCCGCTCAGCTCGTACTGCTGGAGTCGGACTTCTCGAAAATGCCCGATGTTGTGGCAGAGGGCAGAAAGGTAGTAAACAACATTGAGCGTTCAGGCAGTCTGTTTATAGTAAAGAATATATTCTCATTCATCATTGCTATACTTTCAATATGCTTCGGCATGAAGTATCCGCTTCTGCCGTCGCAGTTATCGCTCATAAGCGTGTTCACCATCGGACTTCCTGCGTTCTTCCTCTCATTCATGCCCAACCGTGAACTGATACGGGGACGTTTCATAATGAATATACTGCTGAAGGCTCTTCCTGCGGCACTTACCGATGTTCTTGTAGTCGGAGCCATGATATATTTCGGAAATATCTTCAGCGTTGGTCCGAACGATATCGCTACTGCTTCAACGATACTGATGAGTATTGTCGGCATGATGATACTCTATCAGATATCAAAGCCGCTTGACGTTCTGAAAATGGGTATATGGATAGGCTGCGGCATTGGTCTTGTATGCTGTATGGTATTTGTAAGCGACCTGTTCTCTATATCATCCATGTCAAACAGATGTATCATTCTCTGCGTGAACTTCTCAATTATCGCGGAGCCCTGCCTGAGATATCTGACCATGATAACCAAAAAGGTGCAGGACTTCTTTGTGAAGGAAGAAACAAAAAAAGAATAGTATAAAAGGCAGTTCGTTATGAACTGCCTTTTAAATCACTTTTTTCTGAAAAGACCTTTTTTCTCATAGGGCTCGGTGGTTATGCCAAGAACCTTATAGCCGTCCTTTTCAACAGCTTCCCTGAGTTTGTTTTCGTCCGGTTCTTTTTCGGTTATCAGTTCTGTGGTGCCTTTTTTGTGCGAGGAAGACACTTTTTCTGCGGATACCGCTGCGCGTACTGCCTCATTGACGTGAGCCTCGCACATTCCGCACATCATGCCTTCTATCTTGATTACAGTTTTGAACATAGTCATTCAGCTCCTTAGGTTAGTATATACTGACAATATAATTTTACCCTCTTTTCACTATTTTGTCAAGAGCAGAAGATATAGCCGCTGATACAGCGTTTTGCTCCGGCTTACTTATCCGGTTTGACTTTTTGTGTGAAATATGGTAATATATGTATTAGAAATTTACGCTTTTACGCAAAAGGAGTAATTTTATCATGAAAAATATTTTCAGGAGAGCTGCGGCTTTCCTTGTTATAACAGCACTTGTCTTTACTGCTCAGCTCTGGCTGCCTTTCAGCCAAAATGTCCATGCGGCAGCTTTTGGAGTATGGCCTACCGAATCAAGATTCAAAAATATCACCACATATTTTGACGGTTCAAGAAATGTGAACGATGTTTCAGGATATCACAACGGTATTGATATTGAAGCAGACGGCGGCAGCAGCATTTTTGCCGCTTACGGCGGAAAGGTCATTTCAGCGGACTGGAAGGACGGCTACGGCTATATGGTAATACTTTACCATTCCGACCTCGGAGTATATACCTTCTACGCCCATGCCTCACAGCTTCTTGTCAGTGCGGGAGCGGCTGTCAATCAGGGCGATATCATCGCACAGGTTGGAAGTACGGGAAATTCCTCCGGAAATCACCTGCATTTCGGAATCTGCGATACATTGCAGGCAGGCTGGCCGGCACGTACCTACTATGATCCGCTCAGTTATTTTACATATTCCGACAATGCCGGAGGCGGTACGACAGTTGCTCCGCCAACGACGACAGCTGAGCCTGAGTGCAGCTGTACCGATGACTGTGCAGGAGCGTATACCACCAAGGGCGTTGTGACATACCTCAATATCAGAGCCGGACATAATACCACGTCAGCTGTGATCGGAGAGATACCTGCCGGCGCTGAGTTTACCGTGACCAAGGGCAACGGCGAATGGGCTCATGTTGAATACAACGGCAAGAAGGGCTACGCTTCAATGGCATATATGCAGCTCAAATCCGAGCTCAAGTCGGGTATGACGATAGCAGGTGCCACATCTCCTTCGGGAACTATTTCCAAGGGCAGTGCTTTTTCGATTAAGGGCGTAATTACGTCGAATTTCAAGATCACAAAGGTCTATGGCGGCGTTTATTTCCGAGGCGGAGAGGTCACCAGCCAGTATGCGGAGGCTGTGCCCAATGCTGTGAAATATGATCTCTCTTCCTACTTTGACCGCAATATCGTTTTCAACGCCCTGAACGACGGTGATTATACCTACAAGATAACTGCCGAGGACGAAAAGGGTGGGAAGTTCGAGCTGGTGAAAAGCGATTTCATAATAGGCAAGGGAAGCGGTACAGCAGCAGAAACGGCTGTTGCAGGCGACATTAACGCCGACAAGAAGCTGGATATATCCGATGTGGTGATCCTGCAGGATCATCTGCTGAACAAGTCGGAGGGCTTCACCAAGGAGCAGTATGAGGCTTCAGATCTCAATAAGGACGGAAATGTTGACGTTTTTGATCTTGTAGCCATAAAGAAGGCTGTCATAAAAGCTGCGGAATGAATAATGAAAAAAATGATCCCGGAGGCGCTCTGCTTCCGGGATTATTTATTAACTATATCATGCTTGTTTTGACTGCTGAGTATTAATTACGCTATAGAACCAAAAGAATGATCCTCAGGGTTTGTGGTATCAGTGATAACGACTTCAAAATCATTACTGATATCTGCGTCCTTGTCCACTTCGATAAAGATATGCCAGTAGGAGATAACCGTATCGCCCATTTTAAGTGTGCGGTCTATTTCCACTTTATTCCTTGTCACATTTGTAACCTTGTGACAGTCAGGAGCTGACATGAATTCACGCAAAAGTACCATTACCAGTTTGTGACTGCCGAACCATTCTTCGGTATACTCCTTTATATCTTCCGAATAGAGCTGTGAATAATATGTTTCCGAGGTGTAAGCCTTTTCCATTAAGGAAGCTTTGTAATCGGCTATATAGCTGTCGAGTTTTTCGCGGCTTGTTATTATCTTTGTCTGGGGATAGGAGGTGTCATTTTTTCCGTCAGTGCTTACATATTTTGCTTTGAAGTCGTAAGAAGCTTTTGATTCTGCGGCAGATGTTGCAGTTGTAACTGATGATATAGTTGTTGAAGCTGTAGTTTTATTTACCTTGGTTGTTTTAGAAGAGGTAGTAGTTGTCTTTGTCGTTGTAGTAGTTGTTGTTGTCGTTGTTGTCGTTGTTCCTGTCGGGTTACCGGAGAAGCTTCCTGCGCCGAGAAGGTATCTCTGAAGAGACACAAGATCTGCTACGTTTACTATGCCGTCAGAGTTTATATCAGCTCTGTGAGAATACTGTCCTATGCCTGCAAGAAGATTGACCATCATTCTTCTGAGGAGAGCAAGGTCGAATACGTCAACAACGCCGTCATCGTTCAGATCGCCTGCTGCTCCTTCGTTATCATGCCTTTGTTCGTTAAGTTTGCTCATATAGGACTGTACTCCGCCTTCGGCTACGTAAGCGTAGTCAACGAAGAAATCGGTATTGCTGCCGGTCGTTTCGATACGGATAGTGGTATTCTGTGCTCTCTCTGGAATTGTATATGAGGTAGTTGAAAGATCAGTCCATTCGCCCTTTTTTGCTTTGACTGCGGCAGCTTCATCGAACTTATCGAAACCGTTCTCGTCTGTATACATGACTGTGAGTATAAAATCTGTCGCTTCTTCTGTATCCTGTTTTACCGCCGCGCCGAAGCTGATAGTATCGCCGGGGAAGAAGTTGTGGGAAATTGGCAAGACAGGACCGTCCCATTCCTCTATACGGTCGGATACGAGCACACATTTATCGTTTGCGCTTCCATAGTAGCCGTTTTCGGATACTGACATACTGCAGTCATAGTAGGGGGACCAGTCAAGGATAGGAGCAATGTCAAAATTGTATATGTAATAATAACCGTAGATGTTGGTAAAATTCAGCCGCGGATTATATGAATTTGGACCGAATCTGATTATCTGTACGGGGGTGGAAGATTCATGTCCGCTTAACAGGATTTTATTCACGTCCGCCGAGCCGCTGGAGTGATGATTTTCAAAATACAGGCACACTTCATAAAGAGTTCCCGACATATCAAGTCCTAACTGCTCCCAGGTCTGAAAATGCTTGCAAAAGCTGACATCACCCTCGATATGGTTGTTCTGGTTGTTATTTACCGGATTCTCTGTGCGTATGCTCCAGTACTGAGGGAATGATGTCGTTCCGTCAAGACTGGGCTGATTATAGACCATATTCCTGTACAGGTCATAGGTATTGCCGTCAATTATGTATGAGCCGCAGTCCTCGGCGGTTGAATACATTGGAGAAGGTTTGACAGCTCCCCATGCCTCGACGATGTAATACTCAACAAGAGGATTTCTTGTCCAGCCGTGAACAGCCATGAAGGAATCGCCCTTAGGGAAATAATCCACCTCATAATCAATTGTACGCCAATTCGTGGATATTTGACGGGAACTCTTCTTTTGTGAGTCGAAATTCTTGCCCATACAGAAAATGCATTCCTCTACATCTTTCCATGAGCAGGTGAACGAGTTGGTATCAGTTTCCATATCAGCTTCTCCGATACTGCCCTTGTTCCACATCTCATAGTCGTACTGACCGCTCATGCCTCTTTTAGTCTTATCAGCTGCAGAAGCTGTGAACGGTATACAGGACAGGAGCATCAGTGCTGAAACAAAGCCACTGATTATCCTGCGGATTTTTTTGGCTCCCATTATATCACTCCTTTACATGAATACCAAAAAAGTATCATTAAGTAAGCAATAATGGCGAAAATTCCCCCATTATCGCTACCTATATTATAATATGAATAACAAGTGAAATGCAAGCCAAAACTTGTGAAAAGTTGTCAACAGTGCCAAAAATTGCTTGTGTGTTGAAAAAAATAGAGGCTTTTTGCGGGAGGAATAACAGCGTATCCGGCAGGTAACTGAACGCGAATCTCCCGATAAATTAGGAAAAAAATGAACAAAAGTATAGCAATGTATAGATATTTTTGCTTCGATAGCAAATAATGATATGTTTAGCGCAAAAATGATATTTGTGGTAGAAATATTACCATTTTTGACAAAAATTTGGTATAATGGGCTGATAAATATACATTATAATTTAATAAAATATAAAGAAATTGTGAACTTTGACCGTCGAAAGTTCACAGTTAAAACGAAGGGAAATAATAAAAAGCAAATCCAAAAAATTAAAATGGGGGCAGACTTATGAAAAAACTTTTATCATTTGTGACTGCTGCAGCTTTGTCATGCACAGCGCTGGCAACAGTCCCGGTAACTCAGGTCATGGCTGACAATCCATGTATCCAGACTATCTACAGCACAGACCCCGCGCCGATGGTGTATAATGATACGGTATATGTATACACAGGACGCGACAAGGACAACTCAGACTTCTACTATATGCCCGACTGGCACTGCTATTCCTCCCAGGATATGCAGAACTGGACAGATCACGGTATGCTGCTTTCGTGGAATTCTTTCACGTGGGGCAAGGAGGACACCGCATGGGCTTCACAGTGTATAGAACGCAACGGTAAGTTCTATTACTATGTGACTCTTGAGCACAAAAACGGCGGCGGAAGAGGTATAGGCGTTGCTGTAGCAGATTCGCCGACAGGTCCTTTCAAGGACGCAATAGGCAAACCGCTCTGCGGTCCCAACTGGGACTATATCGACCCGACGGTGTTCATCGACGACGACGGTCAGGCATGGCTCATGTTCGGAAATCCCACCTGCTACTACGTCAAGCTGAAGGAGGACATGGTTACTCTCGACGGTCAGATCGGTAATTTCAATATGAATTCATCTACCTTCGGTCCCGGAGGAGGAAAGGCTTCCTCTTATGGTGAGGGACCGTGGTTCTATAAGCGCGGCGATCTCTATTATCTCGTTTTTGCTGCGTTCTACAATGGTGAGGGCTCGGAGAGCATAGGCTACTCAACAGCTCCTTCGCCAACGGGTCCGTGGACCTACCGCGGACAGGTGATGAAGAAGCATAACTGCTTCACAAATCATCCTGGCGTTATTGATTTCAAGGGACATTCCTACCTCTTCTACCATGACGCAAGCCTTCCCGGCGGCGGAGACTTCGACAGAAGTGTCTGCGTTGACGAGTTCCAGTACGGCTCGGACGGCTCTATCCCGACTATATCACCCACAAAATCCGGTCCCAAGCAAATAGCTTCTCTTGATCCCTACAAGCGGGTAGAGGCTGAGACTATATGCTTCTCATCAGGAGTCAAGACGGAGAAGTGCGACAACGGTGGAATGAACATCTCCAATATCCGCAACGGCAGCTATGTCAAGGTTAGCGGCGTTGACTTCGGAAACGGTGCCGACAAGTTTACCGCAAGCGTTGCTGCAAGCGGCAACGGCGGCGATATCGAGATATACCTCGACGGTCTCAGCGGCAAGAAGATAGGTACCTGTTCTGTTCCGGGAACAGGCGGCTGGCAGAGCTGGGAGGAGGTATCCTGCACAGTAAGCGGCGCCAGCGGAGAACATGACCTTTACTTCAAGTTCACCGGCGGAAACGATTACCTGTTCAATGTGGACTGGTGGCAGTTCGGCGGAGAGGGCGGATCTTCTTCAGTAACCACAACTGTTACTACAGCGCCGGATGATAATACAACGGCTACAACTACTGTAACGACCGTAAAGCCTGACGATCCCGACGGCTATATCAGGCACTGGACCTTTGAGGGCAGCGACGATAACTGGGAAGGCAGAGGAAGCGCTTCTGTAAGCGCTTCGTCAAAGGAGGCTTTCCAGGGCAGCGGCTCTCTCTACTGCTCAGGCAGAGAGGATTCGTGGAACGGTGCTACTGTAAGTATCGACGGAGATGTGACTGCGGGCAAGACCTACAGCTTCAGCGCTAATGTGATGCAGAACGAGGGAAGCGATTCCGAGAAGTTCTATTTCACCATGCAGTACAGCGACGGAAGCGGTACAAATTATGTAAAGATAGCCAATGCTTCTCCCATGAAGGGAAAGTGGGCTCAGCTTGCGAACAAGAGCTTCACGGTGCCCTCAGGCGCTTCAGATATATACATATACATCGAGTCGGAATCCGGCAACACCAGCTTCTATGTAGACGATGTGGCGATAGCTGCCGGAGGCACGTCCATAGACGGAGCTGTCGGGGGACAGTCCATACTTGGCGACATCAATTCGGACGGCTGCATAAACGCGCTGGACGTAAGCGCTGCAAGAAGGCTTATCCTCAGCGGCAGCAAGGACACTTCGCTGGTAAAGCTTGCAGACGTTGACAGAAGCACGGAGTTTGAGGTGAACGACCTGATACTCCTTCAGGAATTCGTTCTCGGCAAGATAAAGGAATTCCCGGATAATACTCCTGAACCTCAGGTAACTCCTTTCGATTACGACTCAAATAAGCAGTACAAGGAAGCTCCCGGCAATTACTTCAACAATTGCCAGCAGGCGGGAAAGGTTGTTAAGGAGAGCTACAACGGTATAAACGGCGGAAACAACCTGAATGTTTACCTGCCCTACGGCTACGATGCCAGCAAGCAGTACAACATATTCTATCTCATGCACGGCGGCGGAGAGAACGAGAACACTCTTATCGCCCAGGACGATACAATGATTCAGAATATGTTGGATCATATGATCATGAACGGTGAGCTTGAGCCTCTTATCGTTGTATTCCCTACATTCAACAAGACTGAGGCAGGACGCTTCTACAGCGAGTTCCGTCAGAGCGTAGTACCTTTCGTTGAGGGCAAGTATTCCACTTACGCAAAGAAGGATACCTCACAGAGCTCTTTGCAGGCTTCAAGAATGCACAGAGCATACGGCGGCTTCTCCATGGGCTCGATTTCAACATGGGCTGTATTAGAGAACTGTCTTGACATCGTCGGATACTATATGCCTCTCAGCGGTGAGAACCGTGACGCTAATTCTGCTTATGACAGAGCAAAGCTGATAGCAGATGCAGTTGACAAGTCGGGATTCAAGAAAAATCAGTATTTCATCTTTGCGGCTACGGGCTCAGAAGATATAGCATATCCGAATTTTAATCCTCAGATAGAGGAAATGAAGAAAATGAGCCAGTTCGTATATACCTCTGACTTCTCAAAGGGCAACTTCTACTTCATGGTAGCTCCCGGAGCAACTCACTGGTGGGGATACGTAAGACACTATGTCTATGACGCACTGCCTTACTTCTTCCACGAAACAGGTACATAATAACATAGATGCTTTTTGTCAAGCTCACCATAAATGATATGGTGAGCTTGATTCAAGTAACATATCGTGCTTGATTAGTTCACATTTTAATGTTATAATATTACTATAGTACCATGAAGTGAGGTGACATGAATGAGCGATTATACCGAAAAGTATATATCATCCCATCTTTTCCTTAAACGTGAGGAAGGCTTTGAGCACGCGCCCTTTGACCGCGAGATCGCTTGCTATGAGAGTATCTGCTCCGGAAATATCGAGCTTGTGAAGGTGTTTGCCACTCCGCTGTGCAGTGAAGGCTACGGTATACTCAGCAAGGATCCTCTCAGGAATCTGAAGTACCATTTCTCTATATCGGCTGCACTGATCGCAAGATTCTGCATCAACAGCGGCATGACTCTTGAGGAAGCTTATAATCTTAGTGACATATATATAATGAAGGCTGACGAATGCAGGACTGCGGACGAAGTCCACGCTGTACATCAGGAAATGATAGAGGGCTATACACGCCATATGAGAAGAGTGCGCAACAGCGGTATCTACTCAAAGCAGATCGTAAGAGCCCTGGATTACATAAGCGACCACCTCCACGGAAAGATAATGATAGAGGACGCTGCTGATTTCCTGAAGATAAGTCCGGCATACCTCTCACGTCTTTTCAAGTCGGAAACCGGTATTGCCTTCAGCAACTATGTCAGCAAGACGAAGGCTGAGGAAGCGGCAAATCTGCTGACTTTTTCAGAGTATACCGATTCGGAGATAAGCAACCTTCTCGGTTTCAGCTCTCAGAGCTATTTTATCAAGATATTCAAGAAGTATCTTGGCGTAACGCCGAAGGAATACAAGAAGCGTTACAAATTCCCTGATTTTATGAAAGAGAATAAATAAATCTATATATCCCTCGCACAGCTTTGATACCCGTATGGAATATAATGTATATTTAACGGTGAGCTGACTTTTCTGAAAAGTCTCACACGGTAAATGACAAAAAATTCTGTAAGAGTATCAAAGTGAAACGGGGGATAACATTTTGTGCAGATATCATAATATTGCCAAATTTGACAATAAAATAATATAAAAACAGATTTGATAATGTTATAATCTACACAATGAATAAAAAGGTTCATAACTGTTGAATCGGTAATCTGTCATAGACTGAAATTCAGAAAATGGAGAAATGACAATGATAATTAATAATGTGGGCTTTGATCACTGCCATGACGCAGACTTTTTTATAGACAGACCGGAGGGAAGCGGTGACTATCTGCTTCTGCTTGTGCGTACTCCTGCTGTGTTTGAGATAGACGGCAGGGAGATGCTTACGCCTGCAGGCACGGTGTTTATCTATCCTAAGGGCAGACCTCAGCGTTACCGCTGCGTTCCGCTGAATGTATTCGAGAACGACTGGGTCCATTTCGACTTTGAAAGCTTCGCCGAAGAAGAGGAGTTCCGCAATATGGAGCTTCCGCTTGAAACGCCTGTGCCAATGCCTCTGGAATTTCTGAGCTACTGCGTAAAATCCATAGCTTATGAGAGATATTCGGACAACCCTTGCAGGGCGAAGTCGGCAGAGCTGTTTATGAAGCTAATGTTCATAAAGATAAAGGAAAAAAATCAGAACAGTATCTCCGGCAGGCGCAGTACCCAGTACGAGCTTATATCGACCGTTCGCAACAAGATATACTGCCGCCCCTATGAGCAGCGTACAGTGGACAGTACAGCCCATGAAGTACGTATGAGCAGGTCGGCTTTCCAGCACGCTTACAAAAAGCATTTCGGCATGACTTTCATAGAGGATCTTGTCAGGAGCCGTGTGAGTTACGCGAAAATGCTGCTTTCGACCACAAATATGAATATAAATGATATTTCCGCAAGCAGCGGATATCACAGTTATGTTCATTTCGCAAGGCAGTTCAAGGAACAGACCGGATATACTCCGTCGGAGTTCCGCAGAAGTACACAGAATGTAACATGATGTGCCGCAGCAGCTTCGTGTGTTGCAGCATATTCTGTTTCAATAAAAAAGAATTTATACAGTGACCTTTGTCACGGAATGAGAGGGCAGACTATGGAAAAGCATACATTCAAGCGCTGTGCCGCAGTTTTTGCAGCCTGCGCGCTGATGACCTATCCCTTAACTGCAATGACGCTCAATGCTACGGCAGCTGACGGCGTTACTTTGTGGGGCGACGCAAACTGCGACGGTACAGTTGATATGGGCGACGCTGTAATTGTTATGCAGGCTCTTGCGAATCCAAACAAGTATGGTGTTAACGGTACAGACGCAAACCGTATAACAGAACAGGGCATAAGAAACGCGGACGTTTATGAGAACGGTTCTTACCTTACAAGTACGGATGCGCTTTCGATACAGAAGTATCTTCTGCATACCATAAAAGAGCTTCCCGAATCCTATCTGCCGAACAGCGGAGATAATACTACAACAACTACCACCTCCACGACTACTACAACTACCACAACAACGACCACGACAACAACTACTACCACCACAACTACAACACCTCCTACAACGACAACTACTACAACTACAACAGCTCCAAAGCTGAATATAACTGATTATGGTACTCCTATGAATTCCTCAGCTACAATGGTCGAGGATTTCAGAGACGGTTCGTCAAAATATTTCATTGCTTCCGACGGCTGGGAGAACGGTGATCCCTTTGATTGTGGCTGGTACAAGTCACAGACTTCTCTTGACAAGGGCTGTCTGACACTTTCAATAGACAAGGACAAGAGCGGCAAGTATAACTATGCCGGCGCTGAGTACAGGACAAATGATTTCTATGGCTTCGGCTACTATGAGACTTCCATGCAGGCAATAAAGAATGACGGAGTAGTATCATCGTTCTTCACTTATACAGGTCCTTCCGACGATAATCCGTGGGACGAGATAGATATCGAGATACTCGGAAAGGACACCACAAAGGTACAGTTCAACTACTATACCAATGGTCAGGGCAACCATGAGAAGATGTACGACCTCGGTTTCGACGCTTCACAGGGCTTCCACACCTATGGCTTTGACTGGCAGCGCGACCACATCACATGGTATGTTGACGGAAAGCCCGTTTATACGGCAAACAGCAATATCCCTCAGACTCAGGGCAAGATAATGATGAACACATGGCCCGGCAGAGGCGTTGACGGCTGGCTCAATCACTACAACGGAAATACTCCACTGACAGCTTACTATCAGTGGGTAACATACGATAATAATTGCGCTTCGGGCGGCGGAAACAATCAGCAGCAGAACCCGTGGGAGCAGGGCGGCAATAACCAGCAGCAGAACCCATGGGAGCAGGGAAACAACGGTCAGCAGGGCGGTTCTATCCAGGATCACGGAACTGCTATGAATACCTCAGCTACAATGGTTGAGGATTTCAGAGACGGTTCGTCAAAGTATTTCATAGCCTCTGACGGCTGGGAGAACGGCGATCCCTTTGACTGCGGCTGGTACAAGTCACAGACTTCTCTCGGCAAGGGTTACCTTACACTTTCGATAGATAAGGACTACTCAGGCAAGTACAATTACGCAGGCGCTGAGTACAGAACCAATGATTTCTATGGCTTCGGCTACTATGAGACTTCCATGCAGGCAATAAAGAATGACGGTGTTGTTTCATCATTCTTCACATACACAGGTCCTTCCGACGATAATCCGTGGGACGAGATAGATATCGAGATACTCGGCAAGGATACTACAAAGGTACAGTTCAATTACTATACAAACGGTCAGGGCAACCATGAGAAGATGTACGATCTCGGTTTCGACGCTTCACAGGGTTTCCATACCTACGGATTTGACTGGCAGCGCGATCACATTACATGGTATGTTGACGGAAAGCCTGTTTACACAGCAAACAGCAACATTCCCCAGACCAAGGGCAAGATAATGATGAACACATGGCCCGGCAGAGGTGTTGATGAGTGGCTGAATCACTACAACGGAAAAACTCCTCTCACAGCTTACTATCAGTGGGTAACATATGATCAGAACGGAGCTTCCGGCGGCAATAACCAGCAGCAAGGCGGTAACAACCAGCAGCAGGGCAACAATAATCAGTGGCAGAATCCCTGGGAGCAGGGAAACAACGGTCAGCAGGGCGGAAATAACCAGCAGTCAGGTCAGACAGCTTCAGGTCTGACAGACTACGGTACAGCTATGAATACTTCAGCTACTATGGCTGACGATTTCAGAAAGGGCTCATCACGCTACTTCATTGCTTCCGACGGCTGGGAGAACGGCGATCCCTTTGACTGCGGCTGGTACAAGTCACAGACCGCTTTCAAGGACGGCGCTCTTACACTCAGCATAGACAAGGACTACAGCGGCAAGTACAATTACGCCGGCGCTGAGTATAGAACCAATGATTTCTACGGCTTCGGCTACTATGAGACTTCCATGCAGGCAATAAAGAATGACGGAGTAGTATCATCATTCTTCACCTATACAGGTCCTTCCGACAATAATCCGTGGGACGAGATAGATATCGAGATACTCGGAAAGGACACTACAAAGGTACAGTTCAACTACTATACCAATGGTCAGGGCAATCACGAGTTCATGTACAATCTCGGATTCGACGCTTCTCAGGGCTACCATACCTACGGCTTTGACTGGCAGCGCGATCACATTACATGGTATGTTGACGGAAAGCCTGTTTACACAGCAAACAGCAACATTCCTCAGACACCCGGAAAGATAATGATGAACACATGGCCCGGCAGAGGTGTTGACGAGTGGCTGAATCACTATAACGGAAAGACTCCTCTTACGGCACGTTACCAGTGGGCGACCTACAACAAGCAGTAAGTGTTTGTCATTAAGATAACATCCTTCCATTATACATAAAGCTGAAGGGCGGTACGATAGTACCGCCTTTTGGTATATATGCATATAAAAGTTTATAAGAAAAAAAGCACCGAAGTATTGATACTTCAGCGCTTTTGATGTATAATTATGTATGGTCTGATATTTTGTAAAGAGTCTTGAACTCTGTCGGAGTGCAGTTCTTGGCTTTCTTGAATGCACGGTTGAATGTGGTGAGACTTGCAAAACCTGCGCGCATCGCCACCTCCGTTACAGAGAGATTCGGATCGATCAGCAGGCGTTCTGCGGCTTTGATGCGTTTGCTGTTTATATATTGTATATAAGAAACATTATTGTATTTCTTGAATATCCTTGAGAAATGGTATTTGCTGTAACCTGCTATGGAAGCGATCTTTTCAAGGGGGATCTCCTCCATATAGTTCTGATTGATGTATTTCATTATCATTCCGAACTTTCGTGTGTCGTCGCGTCCCGCAACGTCGTTCGAGAAAGCGTCGGCGGCAATGGTGAGCTGATATTCGCGCACAGCAGCGAGTATGTTTACAAGTGAAAGATATATCCTTACGTCTGCAAGAGTTGATTTTGAATAGTATTCAGAATAGATATCAAGTATGTTCTTCCTCGATAATACGTAGAGCTCCTTGCTGAGAGAGGGGGTTATGTGGAACGGAGCCGAAAAAACAGGCGTGAGCGCTTCGAGGGCGGGAACGTCGCTTATAATGCTGTTCTCACACTGGAAAATGATGCGTCTGCCTTCCTGAGCGGGCATCGAGTGAAGCTCGCCCGGCGGTATTATTATTATCTCCTTTTCATTCAGATGATAATTTTTTCCGCCTACTGTAACTGTGAAGCCATTGTGAAGAGGGATTATGACTTCTACGGCGTTATGCCAGTGAGTGGGATATTCTTCCACTTCGTCATTATCATATAATAGTACGAAGCGCTGATTTTCATACTCAACTGTCTCATAATCGCCTGACAGATTTTTAATCATGACTGACCTCCTTATAATCAATAATAAATGTTAATAACATATTAATACCCGTTCCGGTAGATGTGTCGCCATCACAAATACCGATATTTTCAGCTATATTATACACTACATTTATGTCATTTGTAAAGTGGGTTGGGTAAAAAACTGAAAATGTTAGCAATTCCTGAGTAAAAACTATTAAAAAAGCCGCAATATTTGATTAGTATTAATTGTTTAAGTGTATTATAATATTTACAGAGTAAACGAAAGGTGATATATGATGTCTGTTAACTACAAAGAATCCGATTATAAAAACTATGGAAGGTGTGCCTGGCTCGATAACGGCAGGATAAAACTGATAGCTACTGTTGATGTTGGGCCGAGAATAGTTTTTTTCGGTGCTTCAAACGGCGCAAATATGCTCTTTGAGGATATAGACAGGAACTTTTATGAGATAAACAACGGCTATGGCGTGTGGTACGCTTACGGCGGACACCGTATCTGGTCTGCGCCGGAGGTCATGCCTGAAACTTATCTCCCTGACAATACAAGGATCGAGTCATTTTTCGATAACGGTGTGCTCACTCTCAGACCTGCAATGACAAAATTTGATAAGCAGTTTGAGATCGTGGTCACAATGGGCGAAGGAAATTCGGTCATAATTGAAAACAGGATCATCAATTGCTCTGATAAACCTGCTGAATACGCTCCGTGGTCGGTTACAGGCCTTGCGGCAGGAGGGACCGAAATAATCCCGCTGTGCCGTGATGACAATGGTTTCCTTCCGAACAGGACAATGGCGCTCTGGAGCTATTCCGATATAAAGGACGAACGCTTTGAGCTGAACAACAAATATGCTCTCCTGAAACAGGATTCAAAGAAAAAAAAGCCGTTCAAGGCAGGATTCAATGTTACAGACAAGAAGATAGTTTATATAAAGGACAGCCAGGTGCTCAAAGTCAGCTTCGATGATTATAAACAGATCGTTTATCCCGATTTCTGCTGTAATTTTGAAACTTATACCAACGATCTGTTCCTTGAGTGCGAGATACTCGGCGAGCTGAAAAGCTATCAGCCCGGTGAGACAGCGTCTATCAGGGAAGTGTGGGAGATATCCGACACAGGCGGTTCTCCTGAAAAATTTATAGAAGAATTTGTAAGCAAAATATAATATGAAAGGAGAATGCTTGTGGAAAAATACATGAATGAAGCATTATCCGCACTTGAAAGAGCCGAGGACATTACGGACAGGCTTTCAGTCGAAGAACAGGCTGAACAGCTCAAGTACGATGCGCCGAAGGTGGAACGACTGGGGATACCGGCTTACAATTGGTGGAGCGAAGGCTTACATGGAGTCGCAAGAGCAGGAACAGCAACAATGTTCCCTCAGACGATCGGTCTTGCGGCAATGTTTGATGAAGAGGCTGTGCATAAGGCAGGAGAGATAACTTCTGTTGAAGCAAGAGCCAAGTATAACGAGTATTCAGCACACGGCGACCGTGATATATACAAGGGACTTACCCTTTGGTCGCCAAATGTCAATATATTCAGGGACCCAAGATGGGGAAGAGGTCAGGAGACCTACGGTGAGGATCCGTTCCTTACTTCCAGACTCGGCGTTGCATACGCAAAAGGTCTTCAGGGAGAAGGAAAGGTTCTCAGAACAGCTGCCTGTGCAAAGCATTTCGCAGTTCACAGCGGTCCGGAAGCCACAAGACACGAATTTGACGCAAAGTCCAACATGAAGGACATGACCGAAACATACATCGCTGCTTTTGAAGCACTTGTAAAGGAAGCAAAGGTTGAAAGCGTAATGGGTGCGTATAACCGTGTGAACGGCGAACCTGCCTGCGCAAGCAGTTTTCTTATGAGCAAGCTCAGCGAGTGGGGATTTGACGGTCATTTTGTATCCGACTGCTGGGCTCTCAGAGATTTCCATACAAATCACGGAGTTACAAAGACCGCTCCGGAGTCGGCGGCTATGGCTCTTAAAGCAGGCTGCGACCTCAACTGCGGCAATACATATCTTCACCTTCTTATCGCATATAATGAAGGACTCATCACCAAGGAGGATCTCAGAAGATCCTGTATCAAGCTGATGAGAACAAGAGTAAGGCTCGGTATGTTTGACAAGTCAACAGAATTTGACGGACTCAATTATGATATCGTTGCCTGCGATGAGCACAAGAAGTTTTCCCTTGAATGTTCGGAGCGCTCAATGGTGCTTCTCAGAAATAACGGTATTTTACCTCTTGCAGAGGGCAAATACAAGACTATCGGAGTTATCGGACCAAATGCCGACAGCGTTCCCGCACTTGAGGGCAACTACAACGGCAGGGCTGACGAATATGTCACATTCCTCAGAGGAATCCGTGAGGCATTCGACGGCAGAGTCATCTACTCCGAGGGATGTCATCTCTATAAGGACAGATGTATGCAGCTCGGTCTTCCTGACGACAGACTCGCAGAAGCTGAGATCATCGCAGAGCACTCTGACCTTGTGGTACTTGTTGTCGGACTCGACGCCACTATCGAGGGCGAAGAGGGAGATACAGGAAATGAGTTCTCATCAGGCGACAAGAACGACCTGAGACTTCCCGAATCACAGAGAAAGCTTGTTAAGACGGTCATGGCTAAAGGAAAGCCCGTTATCATAGTAACCGCTGCCGGCAGTGCGATAAATGTTGAAGCTGACTGCGACGCAATTATCCACGCATGGTATCCCGGACAGCTCGGCGGAAGAGCTCTTGCCAATATCCTTTTCGGCAAGACTTCACCCTCCGGCAAGCTCCCTGTAACATTCTATGAGGACGCTTCAAAGCTGCCTGATTTCTCGGATTACAGCATGAAGAACCGTACATACAGATACGCCAAGGGCAATATACTCTATCCCTTCGGCTTCGGACTGACCTACTCGGAGACAGAATGTTCCGACCTCAGCTTTGAAAACGGAGTTGTTTCAGTAAAGGTTACAAATACCGGCAAACGCGCAACAGAGGACGTAGTTCAGTTCTATATAAAAGGTTATTCGGAGAACGCAGTTCCCAACCACAGCCTATGCGGCTTCAAGAGAGTCGCACTTGACGCGGGCGAGAGCAGGATCGTAAAGATCACTCTTCCCGAAAGGTCAACAATGGCAGTCAATGAAAAGGGCGAGTGGGTAAAGGAAGGCAGTGAGTTCACCCTCTACGCAGGAACTTCACAGCCCGACGAGCTCAGTGAAAAGCTGACAGGTAAGAAATGCACTACTCTGAAAATAAATTTATAAAACATTATGGAGGATAAAATGGAATTTTTCAGCAACATCGGAAAAATCGAGTATAAGGGTAAGGATAGTACAGATCCTCTTTCATTCAAGTACTACAACCCTGATGAAATGATCAACGGCAAGAAGATGCGCGATCACCTCAAGTTCGCACTTTCTTGGTGGCACACAATGGGCGGCGACGGAACAGATATGTTCGGCTGCGGTACAACAGACAAGTCATGGGGACAGAGCGATCCCGCTGCAAGAGCAAAGGCTAAGGTCGACGCTGCTGCAGAGATCATGGATAAGCTCTCAATCGATTACTATTGCTTCCACGACCGTGACCTTTCACCTGAGTACGGTAATCTCAAGGATACAAACGCTCAGCTCGACATAGTTACAGACTATATGAAGTCTGCTATGGGCGACAAGAAGTGTCTCTGGGGTACAGCAAAGTGCTTCGATCATCCGAGATTCATGCACGGTGCAGGCACATCTCCTTCTGCTGATGTATTTGCATTCTCTGCTGCACAGATCAAGAAAGCTATCGAGTCTACAGTAAAGCTCGGCGGTAACGGATATGTATTCTGGGGCGGTCGTGAGGGTTACGAGACTCTCCTCAATACAAACATGGGCCTTGAACTCGACAATATGGCCCGTCTCATGAAGATGGCTGTTGAGTACGGACGTTCAATCGGCTTCAAGGGTGATTTCTACATCGAGCCCAAGCCAAAGGAGCCTACAAAGCACCAGTATGATTTCGATACAGCTACTGTTCTCGGTTTCCTGAGAAAGTACGGTCTTGACAAGGATTTCAAGATGAATATCGAAGCTAACCACGCTACACTTGCTCAGCACACATTCCAGCATGAGCTCCGTGTTGCAAGAGACAACGGTGTGTTCGGTTCGATCGACGCTAACCAGGGCGATATGCTCCTCGGCTGGGATACAGACCAGTTCCCGACAAACATTTATGATACAACAATGTGTATGTACGAAGTTATCAAGGCAGGCGGCTTCACAAACGGCGGTCTCAACTTTGACGCTAAGGCTCGCAGAGGCAGCTTTACTCCTGAGGATATCTTCTACAGCTACATCGCAGGCATGGATGCATTTGCACTCGGCTTCAGAGCAGCTCTCAAGCTCATCGATGACGGTCGTATCGACAAGTTCGTTGCTGACAGATACGCTTCATGGAACACAGGCATTGGTGCAGATATCATTGCAGGCAAGGCAGACTTTGCATCTCTTGAAAAGTATGCTCTTGAAAAGGGAGAGGTTACAGCTTCACTCTCAAGCGGCAGACAGGAAATGTTGGAGTCTATCGTTAACAATGTTCTTTTCAGCCTTTAATTAAAGACTGATGGAAATTAAATCTATTTTTCAAATGGAGGTCAAGAATATGAAAAAAGCATTATCGGTCATTTCAGCACTTGCAATCCTTGCTTCACTTACTGCTTGTAACAACGGCAGCAACGAAGGCAATGGCGGCAACTCAAGCAACACTGCCACTACAACCAAGTCAGGCGGCGATCAGCAGACTACAACAAAGGCTACTGGCAATGACGGTACAAAGGAAGTTATTAACATCTGGTCCTTCACAGATGAAGTTCCAAATATGTTAAAGAAGTTCCTCGAACTCAATCCTGACATTGCTGCAAAGTACTCATATGAGCCTTCTATCATTCCTACAACAGACGGCGCATATCAGCCTGCTCTTGATAAGGCACTTCAGGCTGGCGGCAAGGATGCTCCTGACATCTACTGTGCAGAAGCTGCTTTCGTTGTAAGATATACACAGGGCGATATGAAGGCATTTGCAAAGCCTTACAAGGATCTCGGAATCGACGTTGACGGCGGTATTGCTGCTGCAAAGACAGCTGATTACGCAGTTAAGCTCGGTACAAGAGACAACAGCGATGTTGTTGCTCTTAACTATCAGGCTACAGGCGGTGCTTTCATCTACAGACGTTCAATCGCTAAGGACGTATTCGGTTCAGACGAGCGTGAGACAGTAGAGAAGGAGATCGGTTCAAATTCAGGTAACTGGGATAAGTTCTTCGAGGCTGCTGAGAAGCTCAAGAATAAGGGCTACGGTATCATCTCTGGTGACGGTGACCTCTGGCACGCAGTTGAGAACAGCTCTGACGCAGGCTGGGTTGTTGACGGCAAGCTCCACATCGACCAGAAGCGTGAGAACTTCCTCGATCTTTCTATGAAGCTCAAGGAGAACCAGTACCACAACGATACAGAAGACTGGCAGGAGCCTTGGAAGGCTGATATGAGAGACGAAGGACCCAAGAAGATATTCGGTTACTTCGGACCTGCTTGGCTCATCAACTACACACTTGCTGAGAACAGTGGTTCTTGGAAGGATACAGGAGAGACAGATGCAGACGGCAATCCTATCAAGGAGCTCGATACATCAATCGGTACATACGGTGACTGGGCAATCTGTAATTCACCTGTAGGCTTCTTCTGGGGCGGTACATGGCTCCTTGCTAACAAGGATCTTCCTGAGAGCAAGAAGGAAGCTGTTGCTAAGTTCTTTGAGTGGGTAACTCTTGACTGCACAAAGGACGGCCTCCAGTATATGTGGGCTAACGGAACATTCAACGGCCCTGGCGGAACAAAGGACGCTGTTTCTTCTACAACAGTAATGGAAATGTCTGACGGTAAGCTCGACTTCCTCGGCGGACAGAATATGTTCGATGTATTCGTACCTGCAAACGATTATGCAGACGGTTCAAACCTCACACAGTATGATGAGAAGATCAACAGCTACTGGCGTGATCAGGTTCGTCAGTACACATCTGGTCAGAAGACAAGAGATCAGGCTATCAAGGACTTCAAGACAACAGTTTCTGATAACCTTGGCCTTGATGTAGAATAATTTTCTTAGGAGCTGTACCGCAATTCTGCGGTACAGCCCTCTTCAAAAAATAAAGGAGGCTTACGGCTTTGAAAACGAAGCTCAAGGGTATTAGTTATTCAAAATATGGATATCTATTCAGTATTCCTTTTGTTGTTGCTTTTTTGATTTTTACGCTGTATCCCACTATATATACAGCTATCCTCGGTTTTACCGACTGTAAGGGTGCCACAGGTCTGGACAATTTCCATTTCCTTGATCATCCTCTGGATAATTACAAAATGATCCTCAAAAATGAATCATTCAGGATCTCCCTGAAGAATACCGTTGTTATATGGATCATTAACTTTATCCCTCAGATATCCCTTGCCCTTCTCCTTACTGCGTGGTTTACTTCACACACAAATGAGATAAAAGGAAAAGGATTCTTTAAAGTCGTTTTCTATATGCCGAACATCATTACAGCTGCAACAGTTGCGATCCTCTTCAGGACTTTCTTCCAGTATCCTGTAGGACCGGTCAATGATATTCTTCAGTCTACGGGATTACTTAAAGAACCATTCTATTTCCTTGTAAACAAAACAGCATCAAAGCTGATTGTTGCGTTTATCCAGTTCTGGATATGGTACGGAAATACAATGATCGTTCTTATTTCAGGTGTACTTGGTATAAGCCCTGATATCTATGAAGCGGCTCAGATCGACGGTGCGAATGGTGTTCAGACCTTCTTCCGAATCACTATACCAAACTTAAAGACTGTATTGCTTTACACATTGGTTACCAGCCTTGTCGGCGGTCTCAATATGTTCGATATCCCGTTCCTGTTCAACAATGGCGGCGGTCCTGACCGAGCGACGCTTACGACGGCTGTATTTATCTATAATCAGGCGTTTGAGGTTGGATATCTGTACAACAGAGCATCAGCTGCAAGTATGCTGATGTGGCTGCTGATAGCAGTATTGTCAGCTATTCTCTTCTTTATCATGCGTGATAAGGATCAGATCAAGATCGATAAGGAAGTTAAAAAAGCAAAGAAGGAAGCTAAAAGAGCTATGAAAGGAGGAGTAAACCAGTGGCAGTGGTAAATAAAAAGCCGGGTACCTATGCTTTCAGGATAGTTGCCTATACGGTTTGTATTCTCCTTGCTGTACTCAGTCTGTTCCCTTTTGTTATTATGATAATCAACTCAACAAGAAGTTCAGGAGAGATTCAGCATCACGCTCTATCACTTATTCCGGGTTCAAACCTCAGAATAAACTGGAGTTACCTCAATGGTAAGGACTTCAATCCTTTTAAGGGTTTTGAACATTCATTATTTATCTCAGTTTGTACAACGGCACTGACTGTTTATTTCTCAACAATGACAGCTTTTGCACTTGTTGCATATGACTGGAAATTAAGAAAACCATTCTTTACATTCATTATGGCTATACTTATGATACCTGCACAGGTATCCAGTATCGGTTTCTATCATATGATGTATAAGATACACTGGACAAATACTTACTTCCCTCTTATACTTCCCGCAATAGCCGCACCAACAGTCGTATTCTTTATGAGGCAATATATGATACCGTCTCTTCCGATGGAGATCCTCCAGTCGGCAAGAATTGACGGTGCAGGTGAATTCAGGATCTTTAACCAGATCGTTCTGCCTATGATGAAGCCAGCTATGGCTACACAGGCAATATTCGCCTTCGTTACCAGCTGGAACTCGCTGTTTATGCCTCAGGTTCTCATTACTAAAATGGAAAAGTACACAATGCCTCAGATGGTTTCACTTCTTAAAGGTGACTCGTACAAGACAGAGTACGGTACAGTTTATCTCGGACTGTTCCTTACAGTAGTTCCGATCCTTATCGCATACTTCTGTCTGTCCAAGTATATCATCGAAGGTGTTGCACTTGGCGGTGTAAAGGGTTAATTTGTATTCTCGAAGTTATCACATTTTCTTTCTTAAATCATTGAAGGCTGCACTGAAAACGTGCAGCCTTCTTTGTTATTGTGGTTTTAATATTTTGTTCCGGAACTTGCATTATCAGAAAAAATGTGGTATAATATTCTTATTAATACACTGATACGGAGGACCCTTATATGTTATCAGATATCGAAATCGCTCAGAGCGCGAATATGAAGCGTATCTCAGAGATCGCTGCAGGTCTTGGGATAGCCGATGAAGACATAGAACCTTATGGACATTATAAAGCCAAGCTGTCAGAAAAAATCTTTTCAAATCTTGCTGATAAGGAAGACGGCAAGCTTATACTGGTTACAGCCATAAACCCTACTCCCGCAGGAGAGGGAAAAACTACAATAAGCGTTGGTCTTTCCGACGCACTTCGCAGGATAGGAAAAAAATCCGTACTTGCTCTCCGTGAGCCCTCACTCGGACCGGTTTTCGGCATGAAGGGCGGAGCTGCCGGCGGCGGTTACGCACAGGTAGTTCCGATGGAGGATATAAATCTCCACTTTACAGGAGATATGCACGCTATCACAGCTGCGAACAATCTTCTCTGCGCTATGATCGACAATCATCTGCAGCAGGGAAATCAGCTGAATATAGACCAGCGCCGTATCATGTTCAAGCGCTGTATGGATATGAACGACCGTGCCCTGAGAAATATCCTTATCGGTCTCGGCGGCAGAGCTAACGGTGTACCACGTGAGGACGGCTTCAATATCACCGTTGCTTCTGAGGTAATGGCTATACTCTGCCTTGCTTCTGATATATCCGACCTGAAGGAGAGGCTCGGAAATATCCTTGTAGCCTATAACCTCAGCGGAGAGCCTGTATATGCAAAGGATCTCGGATGCACAGGCGCTATGACCGCTCTCCTCAAAGACGCTCTCAAGCCTAATCTTGTACAGACATTAGAGAATACTCCTGCTTTTATACATGGCGGTCCCTTTGCAAATATCGCTCACGGCTGCAATTCCCTCAGAGCTACAAAGCTTGCGCTAAAGCTCGGTGACTATGTAGTTACAGAGGCTGGATTCGGTTCCGATCTCGGCGCTGAAAAGTTCCTTGATATAAAGTGCCGTGTCGGCGGACTTGCTCCTTCATGTGTTGTTCTTGTTGCGACAATAAAGGCTCTGAAGTATAACGGAGGCGTTCAGAAACAGGATCTCGCAAAGGAGAATATGTGGGCTCTTGAAAAGGGTATCGAGAACCTCAGGACGCATATCGAGAATATGCATAAATATCATGTTCCGGTTGTTGTTGCTATCAACAGATTTGCAACTGATACCGACGAGGAAGTGAAGTTCGTCGAGAATTTCTGCTCTGATATGGGCGTTGAGGTCTCTATGTGCGAGGTGTTCGCAAAGGGCAGCGAAGGCGGAACTGATCTTGCAAAGAAGGTATGCGAGACTATTGATCTCTGCGGAGAAAATGAGTTCAAGCCCCTTTACGATACCCACGCTACTATAAAGGACAAGGTGGAAAAGATAGCAAAGGAGATATACCGTGCGGAAGGTGTTACTTTCACGGCACAGGCTGAAAAGGCTGTCAAGGAGATCGAGAATATCGGCTTCTGGGATCTGCCTATCTGCGTCGCAAAGACTCAGTATTCACTTTCTGATAATCCGGCTCTTCTCGGAAAACCGAAGAATTTCAAAATTACTGTACGTGACGCAAGGCTGTCCGCCGGCGCAGGCTTCGTTGTAATATATACAGGCGATATCCTTACAATGCCCGGTCTTCCCAAGGCACCGGCAGCTCTTAATATAGACTGCGACGGAAACGGAAACATCACGGGACTGTTCTGATAAGGTATGAAGATAATCACACATTCTCCCGCGGAGACTATCAGGGCTGCGGAAAAGCTTGGCAGATTCCTCAGAGCCGGAGATATGATCGCATATAAGGGCGGTCTCGGCGCAGGGAAGACTACATTTACAAGAGGCATTGCCATTGGCATGGGACTTGGCGACAGCGTTACCTCTCCTACATTTGCTCTTGTGAATGAGTACCGCGGAGATAAGCTGACTCTTTACCATTTTGATATGTACCGCATAAATTCTGAGGAAGACCTTGAATCCACGGGCTTTTACGACTATCCCTTCGAGGATAATGTGGCAGCCGTGGAGTGGTCGGAGAATATCGCGGAGTTTCTCCCTGATGATACCATCTATGTCACAATAAACAGTGTGGGAGAAAACGACAGGGAAATAATTATCGAGGACGGTGGAAGATTTGCTGCTGCTTGGGATTGATACATCAGGTAAGACCGCGTCCGCAGCGCTTTTTGACTCGGATAAGGAGCTGTTCTTGGCTCAGAGTACCGTTTATACACAGAAAACACATTCACAGGTCATAATGCCCATGGTAAAGGACGTAATGGCACAGGCAGGGAAGGAGCTTTCCGACCTTGGCGGCATTGCTGCAGCGAACGGTCCCGGATCATATACGGGACTACGTATCGGAGTTGCGGCAGTAAAGGCTCTCAGCTTCGGACTGGGCGTAAAATGCTGCGGAGTATCAACGCTTCTCGGACTTGCCTGCAACAACCTTGCCTATAAGGGACATATATGCGCAATTATGAAGGCAAGAGGCGAGCTTGTCTATACCTGCACCTATAAAAGCGACGGCTACTGCGTAGAGCAGGTGACTGAGGAGCAGATAATCTCACAGGACGAGCTTGCGGAGTTCCTTGCTTTGAATGTGAAGGAGGCTATGCTCTGCGGCGACGGAGCTGCAGATTTCTACAATACATATGCATCGCCGGCGTTTATCATAGCACCGCCTCAGGGACGGCTGCAGAGCGCTGCTGGAGTATGTCTTGCAGGTATTTCAAAAAAGCTTTCAGAGCCCGGACAGCTTGAAGTATCCTATTTACAGAAGGTAAAAGCTGAAAAGGACTTAGATAATAAAAAGTTATAATATGGAGATGTTTAATATGATAGCAATAGGCTGTGACCACGCTGCTGTGGAAATGAAAAATACGGTCAGAGATTACCTCACCGAAAAGGGCTTTGAGATGAAGGATCTCGGTACTAACGGTGAGCCCTGCGATTACCCTGATATGGCGGAAAAGCTCTGCAAAGAGGTGCTTGCGGGGAACTGTGAAAAGGGCATACTCATTTGCGGAACAGGTATAGGTATGTCCATAGCTGCAAACAAGTTCAAGGGCATACGCGCTGCGCTCTGCTCCGATTCCTTCTCAACACGTTTCACACGTATGCACAACAATGCAAACGTAATGTGCATGGGCGCGAGAACTCTCGGTTCAGGACTTGCCTGCGAGCTTGCCGAGATATTCCTTACCACTGAATTCGAGGGTGGACGCCATCAGAGGCGTATCGACCTTATATCGGCGATAGAAGCCAAAAACTGAAAGGGGCTGTTAAAATATGGCAGAGCTGCACATAATCGATCATCCGCTTGTACAGCACAAGATCTCATTACTGAGAGACAAGAACACAGGTACAAAGGAGTTCCGCGAGCTTGTATCCGAAATAGCTATGTTTATATGCTATGAGGCTACAAGAGACCTTCCCCTGAAGGAGATAGAGCTCGAAACTCCTCTCGCTGTAGCAAAGACAAAGATAATATCAGGCAGAAAGCTTGCTTTCATACCTATACTTCGTGCGGGACTTGGCATGGTTGAGGGTGTCACAACTCTTGTACCTGCCGCAAAGATTGGACATATCGGACTTTTCCGTGACCCCGTCACAAAGGAGCCTGTGAAATATTACGCAAAAATGCCTGACGATATCCATGAGCGTGACGCTATAATAGTTGACCCTATGCTTGCGACCGGTAATTCAGCGGTTGCGGCTATCACTGAACTGAAGGATCTGGGCGTAAAGCACATAAAGTTCATGTGTATTATATGCTCTCCGGAGGGCGTAAAGGCAGTCCAGACCGCACATCCTGACGTAGAGATATACGCAGGAGTTATGGACGAGAAGCTCAATGAGGACAAGTATATCGTTCCCGGCGTAGGCGACGCAGGAGACCGTATTTTCGGTACAAAATAAGAAAAAAGGAGCACATAAGTGCTCCTTTTATTATTCATTCGGGAATCTCATACCCCACTGTGCGCGGCACTCGTCCATGAGTTTCATAACTGCAATAGTATCGCTGTGAGGAACGAGTGGACTTTCGGTTAGTCCGACTTCAAGGCAGCTGTGTACCTCGGCTATTTCATATTCATAGCCGTTGATATCGTCCTTGCGGACATACCGCTCGACCTCTTTTCCGTTTCTGTCATAGAGTATACCCTCATCAGTGCAGTGGAACCAGTTGCCGAGAGTGATAAAGCCCTTTGTACCTGATATTATTGCATTATTCCGGAGCTGTATCTCGAAACCGTTTTCCATTGATGAGAAAGCACCGTTTTTGTAGCGGAAAAGGATAGAGTTGCTCATATCTATCCCGTACATCATATGTGCGGAACTGATTATCTCATCAGGCATACCGAGAAGGTCGTGAGTAAGTGTTATAGGGTATATACCCAGGTCGAGGAGACAGCCGCCGCCGCAGTCTGCGCGGAATAGCCTGTCGTTCTCGTCGTAAGGGATAAAGTTGCTGAAATCAGCCTTGATATATTCGATATCACCAATAGCGCCGGAAGCTATCCACTCTTTCATTTTTTTGTATACGGGACGGCATTTCATCCACATGGCTTCCATGAAGAAAAGCCCTTTTTCCTTTGCAAATCCAAGGAGTTTTTCTGTCTGAGCGGTATTGAGAGTGAGGGACTTTTCGCACAGCACATTTTTTCCGTTTTCAAGGCAGAGCCATGCGTCGTCGAAATGCGAAGCCATAGGAGTAGCTATATACACTATCTCCGCGTCGCTTTTTTCCGCAAATTCCCTGTAGCTGCCATAGTATTCGGAGAAGCCGAACTCCTCGGCGAATTGCTTTGCTTTTTCATCAGTCCTTGAAGCAGCGGCGCACAGCTCCGCATTTTCACAGTGCTTCAGTGCGGTCGCAAAAGTGTGAGCGATCTTGCCTGTACCTATAACTCCCCATTTGTACTTTTTCATTGTTATACTCCTTTCAGCATCAGCTGTTCTGAGACTGGTCGATAACACAGTCTATAGCTATTATTACAGCAAGTACCATAATTATATCCTGTCCGTCTGCGATGTCTATCTCATAGCTGTCGCCCCAGCTCATCCAGCGCTTGTGTATCGAGGCAATGTGCTGATTGAGGCTTGATATGCTGTAGTCATGAGCGAAAAAGTCACCATTTATCTGCCAGTCGAGCCCTTCTATATAATAGCGTGGCTTCAGCAAAGTGAACTCCTTGACTATATCGGCTATATGCTGTCCGCCGGTATATACGGAAAATCTTGGCAGAAGCCTGAGCAGTCTCTGCTGCACGAATGCTACTTCGTTGTTCATATCGTCATAAATATGCATTTTCCTGCCGAGAGAGATGATCTCCGCCTCGGCTGTAAATAATACATTGCCTGCCCTATCAAAGATGTTTGAGCGCTGTTTGAGTGTAAAAACCTTTTGCTTGAAATATAGTTTCATATATTTTCCCCATATCATTATATATTCATACTCCTAAGAGCTATGACCATGTTATCTGCCCAGCTGCCAGAAGGCAACTGCGCTTGCGGCTGCGACATTGAGCGAGTCAACGCCATGAGACATCGGTATTTTCACGGTGTAATCGCAGTCGGCGACGGTTTTGTCAGCAAGTCCCTCGCCCTCTGTACCGAGAACTATTGCGAGTTTTTCGATATCTGCAAGCTCAGGAGAATCTATACTTATCGAATCGTCGCTGAGAGCCATTGCAGCAGTCCTGAACCCCATATCACGGAGCTGCTGCGGATAGTCGTGTTCGTCTGCAAGATAGGTCCATGGCACCTGAAAGACCGTTCCCATGCTTACCCTTGAAGAACGCCTGTACAGCGGGTCACAGCAGGCTGGTGTAAGCAGTACCGCGTCCATGTTGAGAGCAGCTGCGGAGCGGAAGATAGCGCCTATATTCGTAGGATTGACCACATTTTCCAGAACCGCTATGCGCCGTGCGCTTTTGCATAGCTCCTCCGCGGTCGGAACAGTTTTACGCCTGAAAGCGCAGAGCGCTCCGCGGATAAGCTTGAAGCCGGTCACTGCGGTCAACTCGTTGAAATCCGCAGTATAAACAGGCACATCGCCGCAGCGCGGCAGGAGCTCCTTCATCTGTCCTGTGATGTCTTTATGCTCCATAAGAAGGGAAAAGGGCTCATAGCCTGCGTTCAGAGCCCGTTCTATGACCTTGGGGCTTTCTGCAATGAACAGTCCCGGCTCAGGCTCGAAATAGTGGAGCAGCTGCGGCTCGGACAGCAGCGCGAATATTTGCAGCACATCGGTGCTGTTATTGTTTATCTCGATTATGTTTGACATAGTTTGCCTTTCTGCTGTAGGGAACGCCGCCCTCGGCGTTCCGAAAAAACAATGTAGGGGACGGCGTCCTCGACGTCCCGCAAGTTAAGAATTGAGAGTTGAGAGTTATGAGTTGGTGAGGTGTATCAGAATTGGAAGCAGCATTATTTTATTCATAAATACTGCCTGTGTAAAGAAGAGTGGCGATAAAATTCCAGTTAATATCCGTCGGCACTTCTTTTCCGCAATTTTTGTAATACCCGTCCATATCCGCTGCCCATGCTGCCAGCGCCTCCACATAATTCTTTAAAGATACATCTTGTGTTGCCGTTATGAAAAAGCTCATAAATTCAAGAAAGTCTTCTCTGCTCTTGATTTTTCCCAACATTTCTGTATGTTTATCCATGATTCACCTCTGAATTGTAATTTATCATATCAGCTTCAAAAGCTAACGGCTTAAATGTATTTCAGCTCCACTAAAGCCCAGTCATCAGTGGTTATCTCATACTTGCTTCCGCAGTACGGACAGTTTCTGTTTTTCGTTGCATCAAAACTTGCACCGCAGGACGGGCATGAGATCTTCGTCATGGAAAAGTTGAAATTCACAGGGATATCAGTGCGGCGTTTTAATACTGCGCTGAAGATCTGCTTTTTGAAAAACACCTTGTCACCGCTTGCATAAAGCACGTCAAAATAAGCCTTTGTTTCGACCGTTACAAAATTGCCCTCTTCACGTATGCTTTTGCAGCCTAACGCACCGCCGTAATTCAGATCAATAATGTCCTTCATCTTCGGATCAAGCTTTGCACCTTCATAAAACAAAAGCTCACTCTCGTCCTCGGAAAACACAGCCGTTTTGATAAGGGACAATGTCTTGCTGGTAAAATACTCATAAGAAAACTCGGGACTTATCTTTTTCATTCGTTTCTCAAATTTGCTTCGTGAACCTGCTGTTCCCATTTTTCCTGCAGAGGAAATTGCTCCCGCGATAAGCTTCATAAGCAGAAAATATGCATACAGAATATACGCAATAAAAATGCTTCCTATGGCAGCGCCGATATAATATCCTATACTTTTGTGAAGCACAAGGCAAAGAATAAACATGGCAATGACAGTAATGGCATATGAAACCATATATCCCGACATGAATTCTTTTTTTGTCATTCCGGGACTATCTAAAAAATAATATGATGTGACCTTAGGGAAAAGGTCATCTATCTGAAATCTTGTTCCGCAGTGAGGACAGCCGTTCTGAAGCCCGGCAACAGTTGAGACCGCACCGCAGTTCGGACAGCAGAAGGGGTCATTGTCAGGATGTGAACCTGTGACCACATCGGTTATCGTTTCGTATAAAACGCTCTTATGGTCGTCTTTATACTTGGTTTTTCCGCCCTTCGTGACTTTTCGCTTTATTCCGCTTTGATTAAAGCAGACGGTACTTTCATAGTGAGCGTCTCTCCAGTTGCTGCCTGCTATGAATTTGTTTTTGCCCTCATCTCTGGAATAGATATCGTAGTCAAGCTCGAGCCCTTTCTTGGAGAGCCTGTCATGCTGAAGCTTCAGAGTATATGTAATATCATTATCTGCAAAGGTTATGTTCTTTCCCTTGCCTACAGCAGCTCCGAGCGATGCTCTGAACTCATTTAATTTGCAGTTAAAAGCTTCCGGAACTTCTTTGATGTTAAAAAAATTATACCCCATAAAAAATATCCCTGCCTTTCAATTTAATGATCTTCATGATATAATCTGATTTACCCTGTCAAGCCATAGCACAAAAAGCAAACGGCTTAAATAAATTATACCAGTTTCCCCGCATTACGTCAATATCCGCAGTCATAACTCTTTTTATCTTTTGGTATGGCTTTTTAATGGAATTCATGGTATAATAGTGTTATATTGAAATAAGGAGTCTGCAATTATGGCTAATAATGATATAAACAGAATGAAGGAGCTGAACGAGCTGCTGGCAAAGGCTTCTGACGCATACTACAATACAGGCGTTGAGATAATGTCAGACAAGCAGTACGACGAGCTTTACGATGAGCTTGATGCTCTTGAAAAAAAGACCGGTGTCATACTCAGCGGCAGCCGTACTCAGCAGGTAGGCTATGAGGTGTCCTCCGGACTTCAGAAAATAAAGCATACCACAAAAATGCTCTCCCTTGACAAGACCAAGAGCGTTGAGGAGCTGAAAAGCTGGCTGGGTGAGCATAAAGGCTTTCTCAGCTGGAAGCTTGACGGACTTACTCTGGTACTCACCTACAGCAACGGCGAGCTCGAACAGGCTGTTACACGCGGAAACGGCGAGATAGGAGAGGACATCACTGCCAATGCCCGGCATATAATAGGTATACCTGCAAAGATACCATTCAAGGGAAGACTTGTTGTCCGCGGCGAGTCCCTGATGAAATATAAGGACTTTGAGCGGGTGAACGCCGAGATCGACGACGGCTCAAAATACAAGAATCCCCGCAATCTCTGCGTCGGAACTGTCCGTAACCTTGATTCGAGGGTGACTGCCGAGAGAAATATCAATTTCTTCGCCTTCAATCTCGTTTCAGCCGAGGGCTATGAGGAGAACTCCTTCTCGCGCCGTCTTGACTGGCTTGAAACACAGGGTTTTCAGCGCGTTTACGGTATAACTGTGACTGCTGACACCGTTGAGGGGGCGGTTTCCGACTTTGAAAAGGCTGTTGCTGAAAATGAATTTCCCTCGGACGGACTTGTGCTCATGTACGACGATGTGGCTTACGGTCTGAGCCTCGGAGAGACCTCTCACGCGCCGAGAAACGGTATCGCTTTCAAATGGCGCGACGAGACAGCGGACACTGTTCTCCGCGAGGTTGAGTGGTCGGCAAGCCGCACGGGACTGCTCAATCCTGTTGCCATATTTGACTCTGTGGAGCTTGAAGGTACCACGGTATCACGTGCTTCCGTACACAATCTTAGTATCGTTAAGCAGCTCCGTCTCGGTATAGGCGACACCCTGACCATATTCAAGGCGAATATGATAATCCCTCAGGTACTTGAAAACAAGACCGCTTCCGGAAGCCTTGAGATACCTGAGATATGCCCGGTATGCGGCGGCAGAACGGAAATACGGACTTCCGACGAGGATGTTGAGACACTTGTCTGTCCGAATAAGGACTGTGCTGCAAAGCATATAGGCAAATTTGAGCATTTTGTGCAGCGTGACGCCATGAACATTGTAGGTATGTCCACTGCTACCATAGAAACTCTTGTTTCCGAGGGCTTTGTCCGTGAGTTCAGGGATTTCTATCACCTTGACGACTATAAATTCAAGATAGTTGTGCTTGATGGCTTCGGCGAAAAGTCCTATCAGAAGCTTGCCGATGCAGTTGAGGTTTCCCGTAAGACCGAGCTTAGCCGTGTGCTTTATGCTATGGGTATACCAAATATAGGCAGGCAGGCTTCAAGGCTCATCTGTGCCGAATATCCCACGGCAGAGGAGCTGGAGCACCTTACCGCGGCTGAACTTACGGCTATAGACGGAATAGGAGAGGTCCTTGCAAATGACTATGTCAGGTTCTTCGCTGACGAGAAGAATATTGCAGAGTTCCGTAACCTGCTTGCGGAACTCACCATAGAGGAAGCTGCTGCTGTAAACAGCGGCTCCTCAATAGCAGGCAAGACCTTTGTTATAACGGGTTCCGTGCATATATGGAAGAACAGGAATGAACTGAAAGCCTTCATTGAGCAGAACGGCGGTAAGGCGGCAGGCTCTGTGTCCTCAAAGACGGACTACCTGATAAATAATGATAATACTTCAAATTCCACCAAGAACAAGACCGCAAAGGAGCTCGGAGTGCCGATAATAACCGAGGAGGAGTTCCAAGCCCTTGTTAATGCGTAATTCATAATGCGCAATGAGCAATTAAAACTGCAGTGGCGCACAGTGTGCGCCACGCAGGTCACAATGCGATTTTACGGACGAACGCTGTTCGCCTCTACAAATTTTTCGGCGGACATTTTGTCTGCCTTTATGATTTTTCTGTAATAAAACCAAAAGTCATTCGTCTAAGTAAGTGAAGGGGGTGAGAAGATGAAGCAGGAACTTCACGAGATATACGAAAAATACAGTACCGACCTTTACGCCTTTATCCTGAGGATGTGCCGCAGCGAGCAGCTTGCGAAGGACATTTTGCAGGATACCATGCTGAAAGCCATGACCAGCGCCGACAGCTTCAGGGGGGACTGCTCCGTAAAGACGTGGCTGTATACCATTGCAAGAAATCTCTGGTACGACCGTCTGAAAAAGGCTGAGAGCCGCGATCTTCCGCTCAGTGATATAAACGAGCCTGTTTCGCAGGTCAGCATAGAGAACTGCTTTGCCGACAGGGATACCGCCCTGCGCATACATCATCTTCTTCACGAGCTTGACGAGCCGTACCGCGAGGTCTTTACCCTGCGTGTTTTCGCGGAGCTGAAATATGCCGACATCGCCAAGGTATTCGGCAAAAGCGAGAACTGGGCAGGCGTGACCTATTACCGGGCTAAGCAGAAGCTTTTGCAGCTTCTGAAAAAGGAGGGACTTTTATGACAGAAAAAAAAATACCCTGTAATGTTATAGTTGACCTGCTGCCGCTGTACAAGGAGGATATATGCAGCGAGGAGACGAAGGATCTTGTGGAGGAGCATATCCGCAGCTGTGAGGACTGCCGCCTGCTTTGCGAGCAGGTGGAAATACCCGAAAGGGCGGCTGAAAAAATGCCTACTGAGAGCGAGACTTTCAAAAAAGTAGGGAAAAAGCTTAAAAAGGGTAAGCTTTACAGAAGAATACTGATTTTTCTGCTTGCAGCAGCAGTGGCTGTGAACGTGGCGTGGATAAAGCTTAAGTTCCTGCCGTACAAGGACTATTCATTTGGTATGGCTGAATATAATACAGATGACGGAAAGCTTTATCAGGAATTGAACGGCGACTATTGTTATAATGTAGTTATGCCTAAATATCTTGAATTTTTCAGAGGAAAGCTTTATATCTGGTATCAAAAGGATAAAAAAGTTACGGAACTGAGGATAATTCCGAGAATTACAGGTGATATCAAGTATGTGGCCGTAATAAGAACGGATTCCGCGGGTTACAGTATACCTATAACCGAGTCCGTTGAATTTGACCCAATTGGGTATAAAGTGCATGATAACGATGAGAAAGCCAAGCAGATAATAAGTGAAAACCATGACCAGATAGAAGAGCTTATGAAAGCCGCACAGGACAAATGGGGAGACTACCTCAAATAAAAAACGTCCGGGAGTATTCCCGGACGTTTTTGTGCATTATATTTCGTCTGAATGACTTGTTACAGAATGGCTTTTTGAAAGCGGCTGCCTGTATCATTCACCGGCGGCTTTCATCTGAGCCTTGTCCTCATACATTATCGCGTCAACTTCTCTGATGACATCGTCCAGCTTCATGCCCTTTTTGAATTCTCCGAATCCTACAGCAATACTGTAGCCTCTTTTATTTACAGTTTCTTTCAGATGCTTCATGTTTAGTTCAACTTCTGTATATGTTGCGTTGGGATAGAGCACCTCAAACTCGTCTCCGCCCATTCTGTAGAAGCGGCATCTTACTGGGAGCACTTCGGAAGCGCTTTCGGCTACTGCAAGAATAGCCTTGTCTCCGGCATCATGTCCGTAGGTATCATTTATTCTTTTCAGTCCGTTAAGGTCGATAGACGCGATATACATCTGCCTTTTCTGCATATCCTTGATATCATTATAGAAGGAATGACGGTTGAATGCATCTGTAAGAGCGTCTCGTGTAAGAGTTTCAGTAGTGAAGAACATATAGTAAAAAGTACATGAAAGAGCTGCCATACCGCTTATAAGGAACTTGTAATGCAGCAGCGCGTTCATTACCACGGCAATGACTATGCCAAGCGAAAGAGCCAGTATGAAAACGCTTTCGTGCTTGAAGCCCAGTCTGAATTTGACTATGGCAGTCGAAAGAAGTACGGCTATGTATATGAAACTGAAAAGATACGGGATAAATCCGAGCGTTCCCAATGAACGGATGCCCGTACTGTCAAATTTGAATATACAGCCGTTGAAAATGCTTATAAAGCTGAGTATCACGTTTATAAGAGCCAGCACCTGTATAACGATACGAGTTCGTTTTTTTAATACCCCTGTCACAAAAATGAAGGGAAGTGTTACCGGTCCGCTTATAGAGAAGCTTATTGCGGAGAATATCTTCATCAGTAAGATGTGTTTACCGCTGCCGCTGTAGGTATAGTTTACTATATTGCATATCACCATTACAAATGACATGATAGTACAGAGTATGAATTTTGATTTGCGTTTGGCAGAAAGTGTCGAATTGAACATAAGAAAGAAGAACAATACAACATCCGTCACAATAATAAGGTAGCTCATCTGTACAATATCCCTGAACACTCCATCAGCTCCCTTTCCTGAAATATATTATTGACCGATGTCAGCTCAGCAACTGAAAAACGGCTTTTTACTAAGCTTGAAAAGCCGTTTTTCAGTTGTCAAGGTGCAAGAATGATATTCCTGCACCTTGTTTTGCCCTGAAGGGCAAAATGAGCCTGACATAAAAAAGTGCAGCGTTAAAAAGCTTCTTCATTATTAAAGAAGTCGGGCTTTCCGAACAAAGCTAAGCTGAATAACCACTTCGCAGCGATTATTGAGTATACGCTAATTATACCATATTGATAGGATAAAATCAATAGTATATATATGTGTATATTATTTACTTATTGTTCCGGATCACTTTATTTTTTTATTCATGATATCCATAGCCCACTGAGTATTTATACGTACTTCATCGGAAGAAAGGAGCTCGACCTTGAATTTGTCAACGATGAGATCGTAGTTGCTGCGTATGAATTCAGTACGTCCCCATTCGTTGTTATTGAATAATACTGCAAATTTAAGGGACCCGTCTTTTTCTTTGTTCAGGTATATCTCTTCGATCTTATGCTCACGGTCCTTGTTCATTATCTCAGCAATTATAAAGAGCTTTGTCAGCTCTACTGCCCTGTCATCAAGACCTTCATCGAGTATAAGGAGCTTTTCATGGAGCTGGTTGATGTTGAATACAACACGCTTCTGGCAGTTTGACTCAAGAGGAAGCTTTTCGTCGTAGGGATCATGACTGAGGTCTTTCATAAAGCTGATCGCGGCATTAGAGTACTCAGGGACAAAATTAATGAGGAATCCTTTTTTCGGTTCATGGTAAAACATAGGATAGAAAACGACAGAATCCTTTCCGCATTCAGGACAGTGGTATATAAATGCCTGCTGATTCCTCACAAGCTCCTTCATCTCAGGATTATCGTCAGTATTTACACTTTCCCATACAGTCATATCGTCCTCATGTTCACACTGGGGACATTTTATCTTTTCCAGATGGTTTTTTGACATAGTTTTTTCCTCTTTTCATTTTATTGTTCATTATATCAGAGCTGTGAAAAAATATGCTCCGGTATCATATGTGTATTTTTATATGTTATTTCAAAGTAGGATAATCTGTGCTGAGCGCACATCGGCTGTTGGCAGAATGATAGTTCTGTTATATTTTTTACGGCTTCGTTCAGGCTGCCACAATATAGTATAACATGAATCCGGTGAAAAATCAAGTTAAGGAAACAGTTTAGAGCGGATGTGTTAAATTATTGTAATATAAATATTGCGTTGTACAGTTAAGGTGTTCAAAAAACAGTTAATTGACGGCTTTAGAGAATAGCAAATGAAAGTAAAACAAAAACTGCCGTATAACCGGCAGTTTACTTGATTTTATAAGCCTATTTTTGACATCAGAACCACGCACTCAACGTGACCGGTTCTTGGAAACAGATCCACTCCGCAGACTATGTCAACACTATATCCATTTTCTGACAGGAGTTTTGCGTCACGGGCGGCAGTTGCCGGATTGCATGATATCATTACAATTTTTTTCGGAGCCGCTTCCGCGATTACTTCTATGGTTTCAGGGGAACAGCCCTTTCTCGGCGGGTCGATCACTATGATATCCGGCTTGCAGCCCTGTTCCCGGAGCTTTCCGAACACCTCTCCCGCGTCACCGCAGTAAAAATCCGCATTTGTGATATTGTTAAGTTCAGCATTTGTCTTTGCGTTCTCAACAGCCTGCAGAACTATTTCAACACCGACTATCTTCACTGCCTGCTTTGCCATTGAAAGACCTATAGTGCCTGCGCCGCAGTAAAGGTCGGCGATAACATCGCTTTTGCCGGGAGCAGCATACTCCAGCGCCTTTGCGTAGAGCCTTTCTGCCTGTAGGGTATTCACCTGATAGAAGGAGAGGGGAGATATCTTCACAGTATTTCCGCACATAGTATCGGTTATGGTATCGTTTCCCCAGAGAGTTGCACATTCGTCGCCGAGTATAACATTTGTCTTCTTCGGATTTATATTCATCACTATACTTCTGATATCCGGGAAGCGTTCCGTGAGTATCCTGCACAGCGATGAAACCTGACGAGCTATATCCTTGCGTACCACAAGACAGACCATTATCTCGCCTGAGTGGGCTCCACGGCGTATATAGATATGACGCAGTATGCCTGTATTGGTTTCTTCGTTATATACAGACAGTTTCTTTTCATTTATATAGTCAATGACTGTTTTTAGGATATCCCGGAATATTTCAGGCTGCAGACCGCAGTCCGTCACAGGTACGAGCCTGTGGCTCCGCGGAGCAAAAAAACCGCAGACAGCTTTTCCGTCAACGACGGCAAGGGGATACTGAGCCTTATTGCGGTAGCGTCCGGTAGTTCCGGCACCGAGGAAGCTGTCAAATGCAGGTGACAGTCCGCCAATGCGTGTAAAAGCGTCCCGGACTATGCCGTCTTTGGTGCGGCATTCCGCCTCATAGGAGATATGTCTGAACAGACAGCCGCCGCATTTTTTATATACGGGACAGTTGTCCTCTGTACGGTCGGGAGAGGGCGTTATCAGCCTTTCAACTATACCGAAGGCATAGCTTTTAAGTACCTTTACTATCTTTATATCGCAGATGTCTCCCACAGCTGTTCCGGGAACAAAGACCGCCATGCCGTCAATGCGGCATACGCCGTTTCCCTCGGAGGTCATGCCTGTTATCTCAGCTTTAAAAACTTGATTTTTTTCAAGCATTCAGCCACCTCCTTTTTCTTTTCCATGAGCTTGTCGAAGCTGCGTATATATTCGTAAGGGAACTTGTAATTATGTATGCGCTCTATCCTGTTGTTTTCGTAAAGGAGCTTCGTGGAAGCCGCACAGCCTGCGCCGAGTATGGTCTGTGTTTCGTCCATGATGAAGATATTGTAATAGCTCTCGAAGCCCTTTTTCGCGTAGCCTACGTTTTCAAGGTTGTCCACGGTATTCTTCTGACGGTACATATAGTACGGCAGATAGCCGTGAGACATAAGAGCAGGTATGCTGTAGTCCACCATTTCTGCGGCAGGATTTGAGCAGTTTTCGTTCCCGCCTGCGAACAGGGTGGCTGAACGCTTTATTGTAAGGGTATGGACGGTAATACTTTCCGGGTCCAGCTCAATTATCCTGTCAAGTGTATTGCGGAAGCTTTCCGCAGACTCTGTGGGAAGACCTGCTATAAGGTCGGTATTGATATTCCTGAAGCCGATATTTCTTGCTAGCTCAAATGCTCTGATAAAGTCCCCGCCGGAGTGCCTTCTGCCGATGACCTTCAGCACATCGTCATTGAGAGTCTGAGGATTTACGGATATTCTGTCAGCGCCCAGATCCTTTATTACCCTGAGCTTTTCCTCTGTTATGGTGTCTGGGCGTCCTGCCTCAACGCTGTATTCGCGGATATTTGCGATATCGAAGTTTTTCGCAACGGCTTCCATAATTGTTTTCAGATCCTGTGCTGACAGAGAAGTGGGAGTGCCCCCTCCGAAGTAAACGGTATCCACCTTTGTACCGGTCTCTTTTACGATATTTCCGAGTATCTCAAGCTCCCGGCACAGCGCCGAAACGTATTCCGGCATCAGCTTCATTGCAGAATCCATTGAATGTGATACGAAGGAGCAGTAGCTGCACCTTGTAGGACAGAAGGGTATGGAAACGTAAAGACTAACAGCCGAGCTGTCTATCCTTTCGACTATAGGGAGCTGATTTACAGCGGTATCATAAGCAAGCTGAAGTTTTTTTTCAGTGACTTCATATCTGTCTGACAGATCCCTGAATATATCTTCCCTTGAAAGCCCCTGATCCATGAGCTCGATGACCTTTTTTACGGGACGTATCCCGGTCATAAGTCCCCATGGGGGTCTTATTCCTGTTTTTTCGCAGAGTATATGGAAGATAAGTCTGCAAAGCTCATGCTCGTTTTCTGACGTATCACCGGGAGAAGAACAGCGTATCACAGGGGCTTCGCCGCTGAGCTTTACTTCTGCGGTTATAGTCTTTCCGTCTCCGGAGACCTCTGCGATTACATACTCATCTCCTGTGATATCATCACGGGAACTGCCAAAGGTGTAATGAGCCGTACTGAAAAAGAGCTTCATTGTGGCTTCGATCTCGTATTTAAAAGAATTGCCGATGAGAATTATCGGCATTTTGGTATTATCAGTCGTCATTTTTACCTCTGAACTGTTTCATATACGGATTTGATTCACGCTCGTAGCCGAGGGTGGTGCTTCCGTTATGTCCGGGATGTACCGTGTAATCGCCCTCAAGGTTATAAAGCTTATTCAGAGAATAGGTCATGGCTGCCACGCTGCCGTCTGGGAAATCTGTCCTTCCGACGGAGCAACAGAAAAGGGTGTCTCCGGAAAAAATGACATCTTCGCAGACATAGCATACGCTTCCGCGTGAATGTCCGGGAGTATGGATGACCCTGAAAGAGCAGTCGCCGTCATTAATGTAGCAGTCGCCGAAAATACAGGTCCAGTCAGTGACCGGTACAAATTTAATGAATGACATATTCGTGGCGAGTGAAGCAGATTCGCTTGTGAGCATATGAGCATCAAGCTCATGGATATATATTTCCGCACCGGTAGCCTGATGAACCTCCTCCGCGCCGCCGAAATGATCGAAATGACCGTGGGTGAGGAGTATCTTTTTAAGCCTGAGCTTTTTCATTTTCAGGAATTCAAGAAGCAGTCTGCTGTCGCCGCCGATATCTACGGCAACGCAGCGTCCCGGAGCTGTCTCGACTATATAGCAGTTTGAGCGCATCGGTCCGAGCTGCAAATGATGTATCTTCATGTGTATCCTCCTTAAATAGCGGCTCTCTCTACAGAGATAACGCCCTTTATCTTCCTGAGCTTCTCAAAGAGATTCTTCAGCTGTTCCGTGCTTGATATAACGATAGTGGCTTCAAACAGCGCATTGCCGTTTTTCAGCACTCTTGAAGCTGAATGGACGATCGGCACACGGGCTTCGAGCAGGACTGCGGAAATATCGTATACCAGTCCAACGCGGTCTGTAGCTGTGACTTCAAAGCTTGTCTGAAGCTGTGTATCGCTGTTGTCTGTCCACTGTATCTCCACCCAGCGGTCAAGCTCCTCAGGGATATTTCTTGCCAGGGCAGCCTTGTAGTTGGTACAGCTGGTAGTGTGAACAGATATGCCGTAGCCTCTTGTGATGAATCCGATAATATCATCACCGGGAAGAGGATTGCAGCACTGAGCGAATTTAATGAGCATATCGTCTATCTGGTCAAGTATGATACTGCTCCTGCCGTTGGGCTTTGGCTTGATGAGCGGAACTACCGACGGCTCGTCGTCATTTTCGTGGAGCTTTTCGTACTTGTCCTTCAGGCGTGGCATCATCTTTGAGAGAGTTATGCCTCCGTAGCCTATGGAAGCGTAGAAGTCCTCAAGATTTTCGCAGTTGTGGCGTTTGAAGTCGTCCTGCAGGAACTCGGTGTACTGATCTTCCCTGAGATTTATCCTGTGGCGCTTGAATTCACGTTCAAGCTGGGTCTTTCCCTCAGTGATATTCTCCTCGCGCCTTTCCTTCTTGAACCATGAGCGTATCTTGGAGCGTGCTTCGTTGGTCTGCACTATGTTCAGCCATGCGCGGTTGGGGCCCTTTTCCGGGTCCTTGCTGGTGATGATCTCGCATATCTGACCGGTCTGGAGCTTGTAATCGAGGGGGACTATCCTTCCGTCCACCTTTGCGCCTACGGTCTTGTGACCTATCTGAGTGTGGATACGGTAGGCGAAGTCGATAACGGTGGAGTTTATAGGCAGACTTACCGACATACCCTTTGGAGTCATTACTACTATATCCTCCGGGTCGAGATCGGTTTTGATTATGCGGACTATCTCCTCAACGTCGTCGGAGGTCTGCTGGGCCTCGATCACCTGACGCACCCATGCGAGACGGTGCTCCATCTTATCCTTGCCCTGTATGCCCTCCTTGTATTTCCAGTGGGCTGCGATACCGTATTCCGCGGTCTCGTGCATATCCCATGTACGTATCTGCACCTCGAAGGGTATGCCCTCCTTGCCGAGAACAGTGGTGTGCAGAGACTGATACATATTGTTCTTGGGTGTGGAGATATAGTCCTTGAAGCGGTTGGGAAGGGGCTTGAACATATCGTGGATAAGTCCGAGAACATTGTAGCATTCGGCGATAGTGGTAACGATTATTCTTACTGCGTATTTGTCGTATATCTCGTCGATATCCTTGTGGTTTATGAATATCTTTCGGTAAATGCTGTATATGCTCTTTACTCGTCCGTCTATCTGCGGCGGCTGAGCGAATTCCTCCGACTTGAAGCGCTGAGCGATACGGCTCTTGATTATCTCGATAAACGCCTCCCGCTCTTCCTTCTTGTTTTCGAGTATATTTTCAATTTCAGAGTAGGCATATGGGTCGAGGAAGTGGAAAGCAAGATCCTGAAGCTCCTCCTTCATGGCTCTTATACCAAGGCGGTGAGCGATAGGAGCGTAGATATTCATTGTTTCGAGAGCGGTGTTCCTCTGCTTTTCGAGAGGACGGTATTTCAGCGTGCGCATATTGTGGAGACGGTCGCTGAGCTTGATTATCATTACACGGATATCCTGAGACATCGCAAGGAGTATCTTTCGGATATTCTCAGCCTGCTGCTCCTCCTTGCTGGAGGTGGGGATCTTGCTCAGCTTTGTTACTCCGTCAACGAGGAGGGCAACGTCCTGTCCGAAACGCTTCTTTATATCATCAAGAGTGGCGTCTGTATCCTCTACTACGTCGTGGAGCAGGGCTGCACAGATAGTATCGGTGTCCATACCCAGTTCAAGAAGGGTATAGGATACGGCTAAGGGGTGTGTGATATATGGCTGTCCTGAGGAGCGTGTCTGTCCCTCATGAGCCTTCGCAGCGAATTCGTAAGCGGAAATGATCTTGCTGAGATCGTACTGCTTATCGTCAGTGAGTATCTTCTGTATTATCTTCTCAATGGTGTAATCGTCCTTGAAATCGGGGATATCATTGAGAAAATCAGTGGGATCCTTGGGTAGCGCCGATTCTGGTATCGGGACTTCGACCTCATGATGTGTGAGATTTGATACATTCATGTCATCTGTCATATCTATTCTCCTTATTTATGGCTTTTACCGAGCCTGCTTCTGAGAGAAGCAAGTACGGGAGCCGAGTCCAGATCGGCTTTCTGAGTTACGCTGATCCTTTTTATTGTCATTTCAGCAAATGAAACGCTGACGAGTCCGAGCTGTCTGAGAGCTTCAACGGAAATACAGAACCTACAGAAGTTTATATTCCTGTCATTGAGCCTGATATAGAGCGTGTCCGTGTTAATACCTCCGTCGGGTATGGACTTGTATATCTTTACGACATCGTCACGTGACGGATACATACTCGGATAGTAGTTCTGAGGGAGCTCTTCACCGCGCATGAAAGCTTCAAAGGCATTCAGAGCGGCGAAATATCTGCTCTGCTCAAAGGGCTGCGGACGGATATCGCTTATGATGATATTGGGTGAGACAGTGCCGCGAAACTCGTTCACTCCCAGTGAAACTATCATGCTGCATACATCGCCCTTTGATACGGGGAGCTCATGGGGAGACTTCCTGAACATCAGAGCGTCAGCCTGTGTGTAGCCGACCTTTATCCGCAGCTTTGTGTGAGCACCGTCCGAAAGTGGGACTATATCAAGTATCTGAGCGTTCTCGATATAGAAAAGGGGCTTTTCATTGTCAGTGCCGAAGGGTTCAAGGACGTCAAGTCCTTTTATATTTTCAATTTCAAGCTCCTGAGGGGACACCGGACTGTCGGCGGAAAGCTCCGCTGCCGGCATTACCCTGTGATTATCAAGGGCGTACTTTTCAAGGAGCTGATGAAAGCTTTCCGCCATTCCGTTTTTTATGGTGAAGCCCCCTGCGCCGGGGTGTCCGCCGAATTTTTCAAGTACATCTGAGGCAGCGGTCAGCGCTTCAAATACGGAGAACTCACCGAAAGAGCGGGCAGAGCCTCTCAGCTCGCCTTCAGCCTCCGATACTATGAAGCAGGGCTTGCCGAACTGCTCGACGATACGTGAGGCAACTATTCCAATCACACCGTGATGCCAGTTCTTTTCGCAGAGGAATATCACTCTTTCGCGTATGATATGTGGGTCGCTGTCTATCATGGAGTATATTTCGGAAATAATGGAGTTTTCCTCGTCCTTGCGCAGATTATTGAGACTGTCGAGCTCCTGCGCGGCTTTGAGTGCTTCGTCATAGTCCTCGCAGAGAAAAAGCTCCGCAGCAGTTTTCGGGGAGCCGAATCTTCCTGCCGCGTTTATCCTCGGACCTATCCCGAAGCCTACGGAACGTGTATCTACGGGCTTGCCATTAAGTCCGCATACTTCTTTCAGAGCCATAAGGGCAGGACGGTCTGTATTGCTGATAAGCTCCAGTCCGTAGGAGACAAGGAAACGGTTTTCACCTTTAAGGCTTACAATGTCGGCAACAGTTGCTATAGCTGCGAGATCGCCGAACTGCTCCAGCGCCATGGTGTAGTCGCCGCCGTCAAGTGCAGCCACCAGCTTCAGCGCAATACCTGCGCCGCACATATCCTTGAAAGGGGAGAAGCAGTCGTGCCTGTGTGGGTCCACAACCGCTTCCGCGCGGGGGAGCTGTTCGCCCTGACGGTGGTGATCCGTAACTACGAGCCTCATTCCGAGGGCGTATATGTATTCGGCTTCTTCGATAGCCGATATGCCGTTATCAACAGTGATTATGAGCGATACGCCGTCAGCAGCTATTTTATCTGCCGCCTTTATGTTAAGACCGTAGCCCTCTGTGCGTTCGGGGATATAATATGTAACGTCAGCTCCGGCTTCAAGGAGATAGGAATAAAGTATGACGGCAGACATTATGCCGTCGCAGTCGTAATCCCCGTAAATACATATACGTTCACCGTTTTCTATGGCGGTATTTATAGTATCAGCCGCCTGCTGCATATCCTTTATGAGAAAGGGATCGGAAAGCTCGTCCGCATTAAGGCTCTCCATTACGGACTCAGCGGAGGAATACCCCTTGGCTGCAAGAGCGGCAGCCGTCAGTGAGGTGACGCCGCAGCCGAGCATGAGCGCTGAGATCGTTTTTCTGTCGGGTCTGCCGACATTCCATTTTTTCATATAGTGACTCCTGATGAAAAGATATATTTAATTCATTATATCACAAAAACGCTTTTTTTACAATAGCAGACAGCAAAAAAACTGAATATGACAGAAAAAGCCCCTGCTATGGCAGGGACTTTTAGTCACGAAACACTTTCTATCTTTACCCGGAGCTTTTTGATTATCTTTTTTTCAAGTCTTGATATATAGGACTGGGATATGCCTATACTGTCGGCGACCTCCTTCTGCGTCTTCTCCTTGCCGTCGATAAGTCCGAAACGCATTTCCATTATTTCCCGTTCACGGTCGCCGAGCTCGGCTACGGCGCTGCGGAGTATATCCCTTTCCGCTTCGTTCTCTATGCCCTTGTTGACTATATCGTCGTCGGTACCGAGAATATCCGAGAGCAGGAGCTCGTTTCCGTCATAGTCAATATTGAGCGGCTCGTCTATGGAAAGATCGTTTCGGTACTGGGAGGATTTGCGCAGGAACATGAGTATCTCGTTCTCTATGCAGCGAGAGGCGTAGGTCGCAAGCTTGATATTCTTAGTGGGACAGAAGGTATTGACGGCTTTTATAAGCCCTATAGTGCCTATGGATACAAGATCCTCAATGCCTATGCCTGTGGACTCGAACTTCTTCGCTATGTATACCACAAGGCGGAGATTATGCTCGATAAGGCAGTTGCGGGCATCTGTGTCATGTTCACCGAGACGTGTAAATACTTCGTTTTCTTCTTCTTTTGTGAGGGGAGGCGGAAGAGTATCCGAGCCGTTTACGTAGAATACTTCTCCGGGAAAATGTTTTTTCAGGTACGCTTTGATCTTTCTGATGATGTTCATGTTTTTTCTCCTTCGTTTATGGCTATATTTTCAGCAGCTTCGGATTGAAAACGGCTTTTCCGCCGCTTTCGCCAAAGCCTATGACAGCGTCAACAGGTTTCTTTTCATTTTGTGTGCAGCTGATTATCAGTACCTCGTCAGGACGGAAAACGGGAATAAGTCCGCTGCCGGACACTGCCGAGCAGGGGAGCAGGCGGAAGCCCTTTGGCAGCAGCGATATATCCAGCTCTCTACCGGTAAGCTCCGGGAAGCTCTCCTCAGAGCAGATTATCACAGGGGAGCCGGTAAAATAGTCTACAAGACCGTTGCCGGTGTCGGCAAGTCCGGTAAGTGATATAACCTTTTTCCCTGCGCGTATCAGTACGCGGTAATCACCGGCGGGAGCTTTGTCTGTAAATATGCGCACGATCCTTACGGCGAAATACAGCGCTGCCGTTGTGATTATGAGTATCAGCAGCGAAAAATCTATGTAAAAGCAGCCGTTGTTGAAGTGAATGAAATCAGGTTTCAGCAGGGTATATACGCTGTATACTGTCCCTGCAAGGACAAAATTCGCAGCGAAAAAAGCGGCAGTGTTTATGAGCAGTCTCCTGGGGCAGCGGATACCGAACGCAAATGCTACTATGGTGACGGCAGCTGCAAGTTTTATGATCAGAGATACCGTATTTCCGAGAAACGGAAGAAGTATCGTAAGGGAGAAAAGGCTCCCGTAGACCGAAGCAGCTGTACATCTCCATGTACGCAGGGGCGAATGTGTTATTCCTGCGGTGATCCGCAGCAGGAAAAAGTTTACATAGATATTAAGGACAATCAGTACGTCAATATATATCGTCTGCACGGAACACCTCCCGGTCTGCTGTCTGTAGTACAATTATATTGCAGCAGGTCCGAGAAATATGTCATAACGCAGTATACGTCTGATATTCTGACTGGGGGAAAAAAGAAAAACGCTGCTGTCTCATCATGAAGCAGCAGCGTTTGATATTTTATCCCAGGAACGGAAGTATTATAGCACCCAGCGCCATTATGATCGCAAGAGCTAATATAATTATCCTTGTCCATGTTTTTTTGTCATTATGCATTTGAATACCTCCTTAATGTCTTTTTTTCATGCGCTTTTTTCGGTTAGGTATGTAATCGGAGAAAAGCTCCGCTCTTTTTTTATTGCCGTAAGCAGCCTTTTTCCGGTCAAAACGAGGCTTGTCATCGGGGCGGCGGTTCCTGCGTGCTCCCAGGTCTGAGCCCTTGTACAGCTTGACCTCCACCTTGTTTCCGTTTATTTTTATTGAGTCCGTGCTTTCAATTATATATTCGGACTCGGCTTCCGGCACTTCAACGGTAGTATGCTCGTCGAATATATCTATCTTGCCGAAATCCTTGCCCGTCATTCCGGTGGCGTCAACAAGTGCTCCGAGTATGAAATTCGGAGCTATGCGGCGGTTTCTTCCCACGTTTATAACTATCTTTACAGTTTTTGCGCCGTTGTTCCTGCCCTTTTTGAGCGGACGTGCGCTCTCAAAGTCCGGAAGGGCGTCGGTCTCTGCCTTCAGCTGCTTTTCTATTATCCTTGCGGCAGCTTCCCGGTAGTCTATTCCCTGTGAAGCGAGCCTGTCAAGTATATCATAAGCGTTGTGACCTGCCTGTGCCTCTGATATCTCCTTTATGAGAGACTCCTTCTTCATGGCTATTATATCAGCCTTGTCTGGAAGCGGCATTTCGCGTATCTCAGCATGGGTATACTTCTCTATTGCCCTCAGGTCGAAAAGCTGTTTCCTGCCGCTTATAAGGGTATAAGCCGTACCTGTTCTGCCTGCCCGGCCTGTTCTGCCGATACGGTGTATGTAGTACTCATTGTCCTGAGGCAGATCGTAGTTGAATACAGCGTCAACTCCGCTCACATCGATACCTCTTGCGGCAACGTCTGTAGCTACAAGTATCTCCGCAGCCCTGTTCTTGAAGCTGTTCATTACCTGTGTACGCTGTATCTGCTTCATATCACCGTGGAGGCCTGCTGCGCGGAAGCCGCTTCTGACAAGCTCCTCCGTGAGCTGATCCACCATGACCTTTGTGTTGCAGAAGACCATTGCGGAAGAAGGCTTATATGCTGTGAGAAGAAGCTTCAGCGCGTCGGTCTTGCGTCCCATTGCAACTTCAAAGTAGAACTGCTCTATGAGTTCGACAGTTTTCTGGGCTGATCTGATCTTTATATGTACCGGATCCTGCTGATACTTTTCGGTGATAGCCATTATCTCCTTCGGCATAGTCGCAGAGAAGAGAACAGTCTGTCTGTCCTCAGGGATATCTGCGAGTATGGATTCTATATCCTCGCGGAAGCCCATGTTCAGCATTTCGTCAGCCTCGTCAAGTATAACGGTGCGGATATTGTCAAGCCGCAGCGTTTTTCTGCGGATATGATCCATTATACGTCCGGGAGTGCCTATAACGATATTAGCGCCACGTTTCAGCTCGTGTATCTGCTTTTCCATGCTTGCGCCACCGTAAACGGCAGAGGACTTTACGCCCTCCTTGAATTTGGCAAACTTGCGAATTTCCTCGTTTGCCTGCATCGCAAGCTCTCTTGTGGGGCATAGTATGAGAATGACGGCAGACTTCCTGTCCGCCTCGGTTATACTCTCCACAGCCGGTATGCCGAAAGCGGCAGTCTTGCCGGTGCCTGTATTTGAGCGCCCAACAACGTCGCGTCCTTCAAGCAGCAATGGTATGCTCTGCTGCTGTATCTCAGTCATCTCCGTGTATCCCAGTTCTTCAACAGCACGGAGAAGCTCATCCGATAAATTCAGTTCGTTAAAATGCATTTTGTTACCTTTCTTCCATCTTTATTCCAATACAAAATATCATAGCACAAAAAGACAAAAAGGTCAAGGGAATTTAATAGTTAAATATTAATAGTTCTGTCGGAGTTCCTGCGGAAAAGAATATTGTTTACCTGTTCGGTTATGAATATTTCTCCGCCGTTTATCTTTATTCCGTAGCTCTTTACCGTTTTCTGAGGGTGCCGGCTGATGACAGGATCATATATTTTCTCATATTTCCTCGGAAAACGGATACTGCTCACAAATGATTCTTCAAGATAAAAACCGTTCTGACTGCAAAGAGCGATCCATTCGGCGAATGTGCGGAACCTGATATGTCCGTCGGGTTTTACCTGCATATACTCATCGGCAAACCCGCTGGTATCATTTTCGTTCGGAGACGGGTCTGAAATGAAAAAGCAGCCTTTTTCAGACAGAACGCGGTGTACTTCCGAAAGACTTTTGTGTATATCTGGGAAGTGGTGGAGAGCGTAACGTGATACGACCATATCAAAGCTGCCTTTTTCAAAGGGAAAGGATATGCCGTCATAGCTTGAAAAGCTTAAATTTTCAATTCCTTCATGTTCAGCTCTTTTCCTGTTTTGCTCAAGAGCTTTTTCAACGATATCAAGTCCGGTTAATGATACGTCCGGATATCTTCGGGCGATGGCAAAGGCAAGATAGCCGCTGCCCGTACCGAGGTCGAGTATTCTCATGCCGCTTTTTACCGGCAGGATATCAATTATCGAATCAATATGCGAGCTGTCCTGAGTCTGCCTGTCGTAAAAGTCCTTTTCTGCAAAGGAAGCTTCAAAGCATTGTTTTGCGGCAGAAATGCTATCTTCACTGTACGTCATTTTATCGTTCCTTTATTTTTTGTTCAGACCTGTGAGATCCTTTATGACCTCGCCGGCTATGATAAGTCCGGCGACAGAGGGTACAAAGGCTGTTGAACCGGGAGTTGAGCGCCTTGCTGTTCCGGTGCGCATATCCGTTTTGCCAGAACCGTCCTCTGCGGCAATGCCCTGCGGCACTAAGGGCTGTTCCTTTGAGTAGACCACTTTAAGCTTCTTTATGCCGCGTCGTTTCAGCTGATAACGGATTGCTCTTGCGAGAGGACATACAGAGGTCTTGTATATATCGGCAACTTCAAAGGCAGTGGGGTCAAGCTTGTTGCCTGCACCCATTGAGCTTATGACGGGAACTCCTGCTTTTTCAGCCTGCATGATTATCTCGATCTTGCCCGTTACGGTGTCGATAGCGTCTATAACGTAGTCGTACTGAGAAAAGTCAAGCTTATCGGCGTTGTCCGGCATATAGAACATCTTGTGGCAGGTCACCCTGCATTCGGGATTGATGTCGCGGATACGCTCCGCCGCCGCGTCAACCTTGTACATACCCACGGTGCTGCCAAGGGCTATGATCTGACGGTTTATATTGGTCACGCAGACCTTGTCGTCGTCGATGAGATCAAGTGCTCCCACGCCGGAGCGTGCGAGAGCTTCAACGGCATAGCCGCCTACTCCGCCCACGCCGAAAACGGCAACGCGGGAGTTTGCAAGTATATTCATAGCTTCCTCTCCTAAGAGAAGCCCGGTTCTTGAAAAGCGTTCGGACATAGTTTACTCCTTATACTTCTCGGAACTTTTCAAGGCGGTAAAGCCGCTCATCGTCAAGCTCCGCAATGCCGTTCTTGTAGTCGTAACCGAACTTTCTGTAGAACTGGCAGCCTGTTATTGAGGAGGGTATCTCAATGCGCTTTGCCCGGAGGAAGTACTCGTCATTTTCGAGAGTTTCCATAATGAGCCTGCCTGCGCCTTTTCCCTGATACTCTGGGAGTACAAATATAGTGAACAGACCGCTCTCGTCCTCCTTGCCCCAGAAAGGTCCTATAGAGCCGCAGCCGATGATATCATCGTTATCCTCAACAACATAGAAATGGGTCCAGCCCGCACGTTCGAGAATATTCTGCGGCTGCTGAGATTCTACGATCTCTTCCATAAGGTCGGCAGGGTAGTCCTTTGCGTTGGATATTCTTATAGTTTTTATGACAACAGCCGAGACTGCTTCTGCGTCTGATTCTTTAAATCTTCTTATGTTCATATTATCTTTCCTTTCTGAGCTTATGTGCGGTGATTATGGTATAGCTGTAAGCATTAACGGTGATGATACAGCCGTTTACGGTTATGTACCAGTTCTTGCCATTGCGCTCGATAACAGCTCCGGGAGAGCTTATCTGCTCCCTGCACCATGCGACAGTATCTTCTGTATCCAGTGAGAGATTCCTCTTTATACGAACTGCGCCAAGCTCCGTTGTATGAAGCTTGGCGATATTGTTCAGTAATTCCATTATTCAGTGATCCTGCGGGCTTCGATGTAAAATCTCTTGTCCTCGGCGTGACCCATTGAGAAGGTCTTTCTCGGAAGAGCGCCGTCCTTGATGACAGTGGGGAAGAGCTGGGATTTGTCCATATCGGGAAGTATGAATGCGATACCGTTGTGCTTGTCAGCGAGAGACTTTACTGTATCGGCTCCGTGGATATAGTCTATCTTTCCACCGTTTGCCTTGATATAGCCGTCGAGGAAGTTCTGGAGAGAACCAACAGACAGATTTGAGGACTTTTTGTTGATGTAAAGCTTCTTTTCGGTGCCCTTGCATGAGCAGATAACGTACTGGTCCGAGGTCTTTGTCTCGGAAAGCTCCAGTGCGGCTGTGAGCTCTCCGATGAGCCTGTCGCAGTCAACATCATATACAAGGCGGTGTATAGCCTCAAATTTGAGAGCTTCACTGTGGAGATTAACTATCTCGGCAAGCGCATAGCGTGCAGGGTGATTTGATAAGTCCTTGCCTGGGTTAGCCTTTTTCAGCTGCTCGTAGAATTCCTTTGCAGTTGCGAGAGAATGATTTCCGTCGCCCATAGCATAGAGGAGTACGGGAGTATCAGAAAGACCGTATTTTTTACAGAAGGTATCGGGATCTGCAAGTGCGCAGAGAGCCTTGTCGACAGCCTCCTGTGCTGACTTGTCCACAAGCCAGCCCTTTATGCTGCCGCCGTTCTGCATGAGCTTAAAATCGTAAAGCCTGCTGTCGTCGGAAACAGCTTTTGCAAGGGGCTCGATAACTGTATTGTTCGGGTCGTCGATAAGTATCATAATATGGGGAAGTTCAAGGGGAGCGCCCTGCCTTACTTTGATACGGGGAGGGATACGCTCGATAACTGTAGCCTCGGTAGCTCTTACCTCAGAGGTGCTGCCCTTTGAGAAGTCGTACTTTTCAAGGTCGATAGCTCCCACGATGCCCTGACGGAGTATCCCGTTGCTCTGAGTGCGCTCAACGTAGACCATAGCGTCCTTGTACTCGGTGAAAATACTTTCAGCAATATACTTGTCCATAGCAGTATGGATATCGTCTATACGCTTTGCGACGCCGTCCTGTTCGAGATAGAGTTCGGGTAGGATAAGGTTCAGCGTTGAGGGAGCGCTGCCCACTGTAGCGCTTACCTCGTCCCAGTACTCAGGCTCGCTGGTGTACTGGTCGCAGGCGATAACGGACCACTTGTGCATATCGCAGTCCTTGGGTAAAAGAATGTCAGCAGAATGAAATGCGGTTGAGTTCATGATTGGATACTCCTTTATAGTTACTTAGTTTTAGTGATTTGTAGGGGCGGCGTTCCGATTTAAAGTTGAGAGTTGAGAATTGAGAGTTGAAAGTTATGGTATCGCCTGCGGCGATAATATTAAAAATATGTGAGCGAAGCGAACACAACAACTCTCAACTCTACACTCTTAACTCTCAACTTTTTTCAGTTCATTGAAAAGCCGTGCTACGGGCAGTCCCACCACGTTGAAGAAGTCTCCGTCAATGTGGGAAATAAGGGCCGAGCCCAGCCCCTGTATACCATAGCCGCCTGCCTTGTCGTAGGGCTCGTCTGTGTCGGCGTAGGCTTCGATCTCGGCAGCGGACAGTCTGCGGAAGGTAACGTCTGTGACCTCTGAGAATGAGGTGATATCTCCGCCGCTTATTATGCAGCAGCCTGTGACTACCTGATGAGTACGCCCTGAAAGCTTTGAAATATCAGCGATACACTGAGCTTTATCCATTGGTTTGCCAAGTATCTCGCTGCCGCATAAAACGGTGGTATCGCAGCCGATGACTATGCAGTCCGGATATTTTTCCGCAGCTGCCTTTGCTTTGACTGTAGCAAGATATTCCGCAGCTGCCGCAGGCTTGATATCCTTTGGTAGAGTCTCGTCACAGTCGGTTGAGACAGCTTCAAAGTCGCAGGATATATATTTCATCAGCTCGCGCCTTCTCGGCGAAGCCGAAGCAAGTATTAGCTTCATATTTTCACGACCTTTATTTGGTTATGTATTGTTCATAACTTTGGTACATTGGTGTTATTAAGTTATTTGCTAAAAATTTTGTCATTCTATCTTGTGGCCATCCATCAGTATGATAACATACTGATGTATACATATACGTTTTTATTATATTTTCTATTTTTTCTGGTTCAAGGAGTTCAAAAGTTATATTATGTTGTTCTAGTTCATCAAGCAATGATTCTTCATCTCCATCGCGCCAATTATCATATTTAGCTATTAAATCTGTAAAATAGTTAGCCAATTCTTCATCTAACATGTACTTGTTAAAATTCAAACCATTATATCTTTGTCCTGCAATATCAAGAGCTTCACAATATTGAATCAATTCATCTTGTGAGTACGTACCCAATGTTTCATTACTTGCTAAAACTTCTGGAGCTATTCCTTGATTATAATTTAATGCAGCTAATATTACCTTAGCTTGATCTGCTCCATTTGATCCTCCCCATGAGCCTCTAACTATATAGCTACCATACATTTCATTTCTTAATTGGGAAGATAAATTCTTAAATGCCTGTACAGCCTTTTCTGTATCATCTGAAAGCAGATCGTACTTGCTGTAGCCGTTAACCAAGTATTCCTGCGGAATGGTGGTAGTTGTGGGAATTAATATTTCAGAGACAGAGGAGGTCATTGTAATTGCAGGTGGTGTATTAATGAAGTCTTTAAGCTCAGCTGTACCTCCGGCAGAAAGATAGGCATAGTATGAAAGTATCTGTGAAGCGTCTACGGCGTCATTAAAACCGTCGTTATTCACATCGGCGGCTGACTTCTGAGCCGGGGAGAAGCTTTCAGGCAGTTCAGCCGAGATTTGCGCATATTCCGCAAGAACGGCTGATGCATCTACCGCATCAACAAATCCGTCGCCGTTTACATCACCGGTGCTGAAAACAGTGCTGTCGGCTCTTGCCTGATGCACAAATGTGCATAGTATGCAGGAAAACGTGACAGTGATCAAAAATGTGAAAAGTCTGTTATGCTTCACAATGATACCCCCTTTTTGTTTTAAGTGAAATAACGTGATATCCCCTGAAATAATTTTACCACACACACAGCATACTGTCAAGAACAAATGATATCCTGATTGTTGAAATTGCATTATGTTCAACTAAATGTATCAAGAAAAATTTGGCATAACATTTTTAATCTCACTATTGTATTTTTATTTTATATGATGTATAATTAGAAAGTATTTGATGTTAAAGAGAAAAGAAGGGTAAAAATATGAATAACAGAAATTATGGAGGACCGCCTCCGGGTGTGGGAGGACCGCCTCAGGGCGTGGGAGGACCGCCTGACGGAATGGGAAATCCGCTTGGCAATGCTCCTGTAAGGTCACTTATGATGAAGTTCGCTATACCGAGCATAATAGGTATGCTGGTAAGCGCACTATACAATATGGTGGATCAGCTGTTTATCGGCAAGGCTGTGGGTACTCTCGGAAATACGGCGACCGGTATAGCTTTCCCGTTTACTACCGGCTGCATGGCTATAGCATTGCTGCTCGGTATCGGCGGAGCGTCCTGCTTCAATCTTGCCCTTGGTATGGGCGATAAGAAGAGAGCGCCTTATTTCGCCGGAAATGCTTTGTCTCTGCTTGCGATAAGCGGTATTGTCCTGTCGGTCGTAACGCTTATGTTCCTTACACCTTTGCTGAAGAGATTCGGTGCTACCGACGCTGTTCTTCCGTATGCAGAGGAATATGTAAGGTATACTGCTTTCGGATTTCCTTTCCTTATTCTGACGGCAGGAGGAGGACATATCGTCAGGGCGGACGGCAGTCCTAAAATGACAATGATATGCAATGTTACCGGAGCTGTTATTAATACTATACTTGATGCGGTCTTCGTACTTGTTCTCGGCTGGGGAATGAAGGGCGCCGCTGTAGCAACGGTCATAGGACAGTTTATATCCGCACTGATAGTTATTATATACTGTTTCAACTTCAAGACGGTATATCTCTTCGGAAAGCACCTTATCCCGTCATTCGGCATTGTAAGACGTGTCTGCTCGATAGGAATGGCTTCATGCTTCAATCAGCTTGCTATAGCTTTGGTGCAGATAGTTCTGAACAATTCCCTCAGGCACTACGGAGCATTGTCAAAGTACGGCGCTGAAGATCCTATCGCTGTAGCAAGTATCGTTATGAAGGTGAATATGATAGTATTCTCCATCGTTATAGGACTTGCGCAGGGTACACAGCCCATTGAGAGCTTCAATTACGGAGCAAGGAATTATGACAGGGTCAAGAGTGCGTTCTGGATGGCTGTCAAGACAGGAGCGGCTATTTCACTTGTAGCGTTTGTACTCTTCCAGTTGTTCCCGAAACAGATACTCAGCGTATTTGCGAACAGCGGAGCGAGTGATGGATATTATGAATTCGGAGCAAAGTTCTTCCGTATATTCCTGTTCTTTACTTGGCTAAACTGCCTGCAGCCTATAATTTCGACGTTCTTCACTTCGATAGGCAAGCCTGTAAAGGGCATATTCCTTTCACTTACAAGACAGATAATCTTCTTTATGCCACTGCTGATACTTCTGCCTATGGTTTTTGCGATAGACGGCATAACCTATGCAGGACCCGTTGCCGATGTGCTTTCGGCGGTTGTCGCTGTTATTATGGCGATAGGCGAGTTCAAGGATATGCATGAGAAGGAATGGTGGTAAAGTTAAAATAAAAATAAAAATCCTGCGGTATTGATTTATTGCAGGATTTTTGTTATAATATTTTGGTAAGTGTTGGGGCATAGCCAAGCGGTAAGGCACAGGACTTTGACTCCTGCATTCGTGGGTTCAAATCCCGCTGCCCCAATCCCAACGCCCCTCGGTTTCACCGAGGGGCTTAGTTTTTAGTGGTTAGTTATTAGTGCATAGTGCTTAGTTTATAAGAATTGATCGAAACTTTTTTTCGACTGAAATGATACATAATCCGTATGGGTACGGACTGCTGCCAATGGTGCTCTGACGTTGCAGGCAAATATGAGATTAAAGACCAGCCGCAAGGCATATTCCGCAGGCACGATAACTGTGACTGCACTATCATCTACGACGGACAGGTACTGCGTGGCAAGCAGAACGCCGACGGCTCACGTTCCAAGACGTGGGAGGAACTCCCGAACGCAAATGCAGCAGACTATACAGCACCAACACTCTCGGAAGCCGAGGGTAGAGCTATTGAGCAGAGGAATCTTTCACAAATCAGAGGGTTGACAAATGGCGCGAATGATGGTAAAATTAAAATAGTAGGAATAAACAATGTTACAGGTGAAAATGCAACCATTGACAAAAGGAAATTTATCGAGTATGCACTTAATCCTGAAAAACAGCCAGATAAAGCCAAAGCGTTTGAATCGGCTTTAGGCTATAATTTAGATAATTATGAACTCTTGGAAGAGCAGATTCGCGGAAATTTCGTTCGGGAGAAACTAATTGAAAAAGGACATAATCCTCAGGGTGACAAATATGAATTGCATTACGAGATTACTGGTGTCAATGGCAAAACCGCAAAAGTGTTAACAGCTTGGCTTGATGATATAAACGAACAAAAAGGTTTTCATTTGACAAGTTTGTATGTTGATAAGTAAAGGAGGGGGAATTATGCTTAAGCCTTATACAAAAGTTAAAATAGCGACTGGCGAAGTCGGGTATATTGTTGAAGTAAGCGAGAAATTTCAAACATATATGGTTGAATTCCCCGGCTTTGATATTAGAGACATCACTCCAGATGACATTGTTGAAGTATTAGGCAACTAAGTATATTAACTTAACCGCTCAGTAATGGGCGGTTTTCTTATACCCCAAGCAGGAGGTGGGAGCATGGCAAAGCCGAACCTTCGCCCCGACCATAACGGTACACAGAGGGCGCAGTTCAAGGACGGTTTTTCAGCTTATTAAACTAAGCACTAATCACTAAAAACTAATCACTCCCCCTAAAGATTGACATTTTTCCCCGGATATGCTATTATAAGTTATCAATTACGTGAATAATTCCGAGGTGAATCAAATGAAAAGAAGCGACTATATAAGCTGGGACGAGTACTTCATGGGTATCGCCATGCTCTCGGCACAGCGCAGCAAGGACAACTCCACACAAGTGGGCGCCTGTATAGTGAACGACAAGCACAAGATAGTATCAGTGGGATACAACGGTATGCCCACCGGCTGCAACGACGACGATATGCCGTGGGAGCGCGAGGGCGAGACGAGCCTCGATACAAAGTACCCCTTTGTATGCCATGCGGAGCTCAATGCCATACTGAACAGCAGCTTTGCAAGTCTTGCCGGCTGTACTCTTTATGTGACGCTTTTCCCCTGCAACGAGTGCGCAAAGGCTATAATACAGTCGGGCATAAAGCGGGTGGTATACTATAACAACAAATATGCCGGCACAGAAGCGGTAAAGGCTTCGTGCATACTCTTTGAGAAGTGCGGCGTTGAAACGTCCGAATATATTCCCAGCGGCAAGGATATAGTCCTTTCGGTTTGAGGTGAGAAAAATGGTGATAAAACGAATTAACTGCCCGGTGCGGTAACAGGGAACGATACACCGGAGTAAGAAATGTTCCCGTGCTGCACCTTTATTTATAAAGTATAAATATAAAAGGAGCAGTTATTATGAACATATATACAAGAAATCTTGACAGGATAGAATTTGTCGTTACAATGGGCTGTACCGGCCGCTGCAAGCATTGCAGCGAGGGCAGCCATGCTTTCGCAGGAGAACATATTGACGGTGAGACGGCAGCAAAGACTGTAACGGAGGTCTGCCGGCACTATGATATAAAGTCTCTCATGACCTTCGGCGGTGAGCCGCTGCTTTTTCCCGAAACCGTCTGCATGATACACAATGCCGCGGCAAAGGCTGGCATAAAGCAGCGTGAGATCATAACCAACGGCTTTTTCAGCAGGGACAGACGGAGAATCAGTGAAGTTGCGAAAATGCTGTCGGAAAGCGGCGTGAACCGTGTTATGCTGTCCGTTGATGCATTCCATCAGGAGACGATACCTCTTGAGCTGGTGGAGTATTTCGCTGAATGTGTCCGTGAGAACGGCGTTTTTATCGAGCTTCACCCTGCATGGCTTGTCAGCGCTGATGACGACAATCCGTATAACATAAAAACGAGGGAGCTTATTGGCGCTTTTGCAGCAAACGGTTTCAGCGCAGACAGCGGTAATGTGATATTCCCGCAGGGTAACGCTGCAATAAACCTCTCTGAGTACTTTGACGGCGATGAAGAGTATATAAATCCTTATGAGGACGATCCGTCAGACATACGCTCCCTGTGCTTTGATCCTGACGGGAGCGTACTTGGCGGAAATATATACAGCTCTGACATTATGGATATAATCGAAGCATATACCGCTGTAAAATGATCCCGGTATCCGGTTTTGTACTGATACAAGGGCTAAATCCGGAGACATATGTGTTTTCTCATAAAGCAGTTTGAGGGAGGATCTTTTTGAAAAAGGATCCTCCCTCAATTATAATCATAAAAAATTTTTATCTGAATATAACACAAGACAGCTTTTTATTACTTTACTCTTGTAAGCTTTTCAGTTGACTTTGTATCAATGATAGTGAGAGTATCTCCCTCTATCTTATAATCAGCTGTGATGGAATCACCGTCACCCTCAAGGAATCCGGAGAATCCGGATACAGTCAGCTTATCCTTTTTGGTCGAATATGTAAAGATATCATTGAAAACAACTTCGCTGTGCGCGCCCTCAAAGTCAATAGTGATATTGAGTTTGTCCTCTTCTAAATTACCTTTATTCTTCATACCGTCAACGATACTTGTGTAAAGCATACCGCCCTTGAGCTCATACAGACCGTCGTTGCCGTCCTTTGTCTCAAGTTTTTTCATATTGAGCATTTCATTTCCCATTACATCAACAATGAGGTTATCGCCCTCTTCCTTGATGTACTCGTTTGATATAACCGTGCCGCCTACATTGAAACCCTCGCTCTCAAAGTGAAGGAGCGAAGAAGTGTCTTCATAAACCGAACCCTTTCCGTCTTCCTTGAAGACAAGTCCGCCTCCGTCAACACCTGTGCTTTCTATGCCGCTCATTGACCATTTTCCAACAATTTCATTTGCCTTTTTGGAACCTTTTTCTTCCTTGTCCTTGCTGCCGCATGAAACAAGAGCGCAGAGTGCCACTGAACATACCGCTGCCGATGTGATTAACTTTTTCATAAAAAGACCTCCATAGGATCATAATTATTCCAATATATAGTATACGGAGCAGATTTCTTTTTTTCAAGGCATAAGCCAAAAAAAGTTATGACTCCGACATGGAACATTATATCATGTACTTTCCGTAATTTCAAGAGAAAAACGAAAAAGTTGCCGAAATGCAGTTAAAAGCCGGTGCAATCAATACCAAAAGTAGTTCATTTGCACATAAAAACAGGGTTTTTGTCTTGACACAGGCTGCTTTTTATGATAAAATCAGGTCGTAAAACAGCGGCAGTTCCATTGCTGCTATGGCTTGGAGGATTATATGAAGATCTTAAAAATAATTGCAGCGGCAGCAGTAATGCTTGCATCTCTTCCTGCGGCGGTATTTGCGGACAGCAGTACAGCTATGGATTTCAACAGTGACGGCATTGTGGATATATTTGATATGGTAAGCGCACGAAAAAGCGGAGCTTCCGCGGAAGAGCTCCGGTGTCTCAGCGGCTTCCTTCTCGGCAGCAATGCGGGAACAGAGCCGGAAGACGGTTACACGCTGCTGTGGAGCGACGAGTTCAGCGGAAACGAGCTTGACATGAGCAAATGGTCCTATGAGCTCGGCAACTGGAAGCTTGACGACAGCGGCAACTATGTCACCAACGGCTGGGGCAATAACGAGCAGGAGTTCTACACCTCCCGGAACACCACTGTCAAAGACGGTATACTTACTATCGCAGCCCGCAAGGAAAACTGGATGGATGAAAAGCAGGGCAGCTACGACTATACCTCCGCTCGTATAAACACACAGCATAAGTTCTCGGTCTGCGGCGGAAGAATAGAGGTGCGGGCACGCTGCGACTCCGGCAAGTCACTGTGGCCTGCAATATGGATGCTCCCTGAGGACAGTGTTTACGGCGGCTGGGCTTCATCGGGAGAAATAGATATTATGGAGGGCTGGGGCAGCACTCCGGAGAAGATATGCGGAACCATACACTTCGGCGGCGCATGGCCTGCAAACACCTACCTTACCAATGATTATGATTTTCCTGAGGGAGACAGCTCCGTTAACTGGCATACCTACAGCGTTGAATGGGAACGCGGAGAGATACGCTGGTACGTTGACGGCATACTTTACAGCACCCAGACAGAATGGTACTCCGAGGGCTTCAGCTATCCGGCTCCCTTTGACCAGAATTTTTATATAATACTCAATCTTGCGGTGGGCGGACATTTCGACGGAGTGGACGGCATTTATGCGGAACCGGGTATATTTGCGGAGGGCGAGAAGCACTTCGATATAGACTATGTCCGTGTCTATGAAAAGAAGGATTCCGGCTTTGCTCCCACTGAGATGAGCTCGCTTGCTCTTGACAATTATATAGAGGGCGCAGATGCTTCCGTGACCAATAAGGAGGGCTGCACCGTCATAGATATCAGGAACGCAGGAGAGCTGGAATATGCGGTAATGGGACTTCTTCGCGGAAAAGAGGTCATGGCAGGCGAAAAGCATACCCTTGAATTCGATGTGAGCTCAACAGTTCCGAGAAATATGGTAGTCACAGCCGAGGACAGCTCCTACATGAGATATCTCAACGAAAAAGTGGAAATATCGACAGAGAAGAAGCATTTCAGCTTTGACGTCACCTTTGATAGCGATATGTCGGCGGATATAAAGTTCCAGCTGGGAAATATCGACAATGCCGCCGCACTCGGCGGGCATGAGGTCACACTTTACAATATATCATGGAAATAAAAAACGTGCCGCAAGCTCATTTCCTGAAACTCTGTTTTCACCATATAAGAAAAGACCTGCATTCCTGCAGGTCTTTTTTGTTATATAGGTAAAAGTCTCTGGAAAGGGGAGGGCAGCAACTCAGTCCTGTATTGTTACATTTTAGGATTTCAGGTAATTTGAGTGCTTTTTTCTGCGCTTTTCGTTATACATGATCTTGTCTGCTTCGGTAACGAAGTAGAAAATGTCCTCGCCTATCTTCGGAGTAGCAACGACAAAGCCTGAGCTTGCGCTGAGAGTAAACGGATACAGTGCGCTGTCGTTGATGTACTTGATATTATTCTGTATAACGGCTGTAAGATCCTCAGCCATCTCTTTTGTATAATCCGCGCCGAAAACAATGAATTCATCTCCGCCGAAACGGCAGAACACCTCATTGCTGCAGCAGGAATCCTTGAGTACGCCTGCTATACAGCATATAGCCTTGTCGCCGGTGCTGTGTCCGAAGGTATCGTTTATTTCCTTCAGACCGTCAAGATCAAGGAACATTAGCATTATATCCCGTTTCTTTTCGATACACTCGTGATACAGGTCGTTTGTAGCGTGGACAAAGCCATTGCGGTTGAATATGCCTGAGAATGTATCCTGAACGTAGAGGTTGCCAAGACGCTTGACAGCGTATTCGAGACACATCAGCTTCCTGATGTTTTCAAGGGAGTTGCATATATTTATGACAAAGGTCTCGAACATTATGTTCTGGAGCGCAAGACTTGAGCTTCGTATTATCATGTAACCGAGACAGCGTTCTCCGAAATGAAGCGGAGTTATGTAATAAAGCTTGCCGGACTTGCCGTTTTCGGCTGACGGCGGAAAAACGTCCTTTGACTTTATCTTGTCACATTCAAGGAATTCACCGTTAACATAGGCTATCTGAACGGTAACATAGTCTGTATATGTCATTGGTACGGAGTTGTCGACTCCGTCAAGAGTGGTCGAGGTGTCGATAGCGGATTCAATGTTCCAGTTGTCGCAGAGACAGAAGTAAAATTCGTCCGGATGTATCTCAACGGCAGTCTTTTTCAGTGTGACTATGTAGTCGCTGAAGCTGTTGCAGGCAAGGAGCTGCGTGGACATACGGTTAAGGACCCCCATATATATCTGAACTGTTTCAAAGTTGGAGTAGTTGCGGAAATTGAGTTCCTTCAGCTCTGAGACATCGGACAGCGCATTGTGGCCGCAGCCGCAGCTTTCTGTAAAGTGGGGAGTCATATTCAGAAGCAGCTTTCTGTCCTGCGGTATCTTGTTAAGGTGATTATATAGCAGCTGGCAGGCAAGAAGTCCGGAAAGCTCCAGCGGACGGTCAACAGATGTCAGCTCTACAAGGTAATTGTGGTGATTGTAGGTATTGTCAAAGCCGGTCACTGCTATATCTCCGGGGACGCTGATGCCGTGGCTCCTGAGAGTTGTTATCGCCGACGCAGCCATTTCGTCGTTTGCGCAGATTATAGCCTGCGGCATTTCAGAAAGCTCTTCAAGGAAATGCTCCACAGCCATTTTCCCGGTAGGCGCACGGAAATCTCCGTAATATATGGCTTCATCACTTATATCCAGCCCGTGTTCATCGAGGACTGTGCAGAAAGCGGCAAGTCTGTCGGAGCTTTCGGGGTTTTCTCCGGGACCTGAGATATAAGCGAATTTAGTGAACCCGTGAACATTTATCATATGCTCGGTGATACTGCGCATTGCAGAAAAATTGTCGCTTCCGATGTAGTAGAAGTCCTTTATGTCATTATCTATGCTTACGGCAGGGATCCCCGCCCTTTTTATACGGTCAAGTATTTCCTTTACCACAGGTTTGTATGAAAGAGTATTCGTAAGCAGGATAGCTCCGTCGAAATCCTTGAAATCAGGGAGATTGAAGATGTTGAATTCGCCCATATCGTGACGGGGATTATCCATATCGCCGCTGAACGACGTGAATGCTGCGATATTCAGTCCGAATTCCTTGGCACCCTGGTCTATTCCGCCAAGTATAGTGCTCTGATAACTTTGTCCTATTTCTTCAATGATAACAGCGATACGTGAACCTATCAAGTTATGTCACTCCTTTCATTCGTCTTCCGTTTGAAATTATACAAATATATTTTACTATATTTTTTCACAAAAAGCAATAGATGAAAATTATAATATTCATTAGCTATATTCATTTTTTGTTAATAAAGCGACATTATAGAGCAATATAAATTAAATCTGTGAATTTTCTGCAAAAGACGAAAAGACGAAAATATCTCAGGATTTCAGGATAATTTATCATAATTGCTGAAAATCAGGGCGTATATTGACAAATCTCAAAAAAATGGTATACTAATTTGTAGGGGATAACGTCATGTTTAATGGCTTATCAATGTTCTGTCAACGTGTCCGCTGCACGTACAGATATGCTTTGGAGGAGGGAAATTATGAATATCTGGCACAAAATAAGTCCAAAGAGAATAACTCCGGATGATTTTATTGCGGTGATCGAGATCGGCAAGGGCAGCAAGATCAAGTATGAGCTTGACAAGGAGACAGGTCTTATAAAAATGGACCGTATCCTCTATACCTCCACTCATTACCCTGCAAATTACGGTTTTATTCCGAGGACGTATTCAGACGATAACGACCCCCTCGACGTACTGGTGCTCTGTTCGGAGCAGCTCATGCCGCTCACGCTGGTAAGATGCTATCCTATCGGAGTTATCAGAATGCTTGACAACGGACATCACGATGAGAAGATCATCGCTATCCCGTTCGACGATCCGAATTACAATATGTACAAGGATATCGAGGAACTCCCTAAGCACGTTTTTGACGAAATGACGCATTTCTTCAAGGTTTACAAGGAACTTGAAAACAAAACAACAGCCGTTAACGAGGTCGATCATGCCGACATTGCCAGAGAGATCATCAGCGGTGATATCGAACGCTATATCGAGTATTTCTGCAAATAAGCAGGGCTTTGACCGAAAGTGACTAAAAAGCGAAAGGAGTATCGCGCGTGATCACGTGCGAAAAAAGTGTTATGACAGCTTCAAGTGAAATTTTATTCGGCAGCGATTCCAACGTCGCACCTATCGGCATCATCGCTATGAACAGCGTTACAGAGCTGGGAAAAAAGATCGATGACTATCTCGTTGACTGGGCAGGAAAAGGCGGTATCAATGTTGATACCTTCCTCGTAGAGAGCGAGTGTCCGAGATTTTCTTCCGGTGACGGCAAGGGATATATCAAGTCTACTATACGCGGCAAGGATCTTTTCATAATCATTGATGTGGGAAACTACAGCATAAAGTATGATTACTTCGGAATGCAGAACGCTATGTCTCCCGACGATCATTTTCAGGATCTTAAAAGAATAATACAGGCTGCAAGCGGAAAGGCTCACCGCATAACTGTCATTATGCCTACTCTTTACGGCGGTCGTCAGCACAGAAGAAGCTACCGCGAATCACTTGACTGTGCCTGTGCTCTCCAGGAGCTTGAAGCTATGGGCGTTTCCAATATAGTTACTTTTGACGCTCACGATCCGAGAGTCCAGAACGCTATACCCCTTATGGGATTCGACAATGTAATGCCTACCTATCAGGTGCTCAAGGCAATGCTCAAGGATATAAAGGACATCAGCTTCAACAAGGAGAAGTTCATGGTAGTAAGCCCCGATGAAGGCGCTCTCAACAGAAATATGTACTATGCTTCTGTTCTCGGAGTTGAAATGGGTATGTTCTACAAGAGAAGAGATTACTCCACTATAGTAAACGGACGCAACCCTATAGTTGCTCATGAGTATCTCGGAAATCCTGTTGAGGGCAAGGACATCTTCGTTTCAGACGATATCATCTCATCGGGTGAATCAATGCTCGATGTTGCTTCTGCTCTTAAAAAGAAGAACGCAGGCAGGATCTATGCTTACGCTACTTATGCTATCTTCACCAACGGCCTTGAAAAGTTCGACAAGGCATACGAGGAGGGCACTATCGACGGCGTATTCGGTACCAATCTTACCTACAGGACACCGGAGCTCCTCAGCAGACAATGGTTCCATGAGGTTGACGTGTCAAAGTATATCGCGTATTTTATTGAAGCTATCAATCATGACGTTTCTATCAGCAAGATAATCGATCCTCATACAAAGATCGAAACTCTTCTCAAAAAGTATGGCATGAAGTAATAAATATATATTGGGCGTTGTTTACAAACAGCGCCCTTTTTATTTGTGAAAAATACGTTAAGACCTTGTTAATTTACTACAAACGAAATTGACAATTATTCGTCAAAGTGCTATAATGGATAAGGTGAGAATCAATCACAGATACAATAATATGGTTAAAAAATTGAAAGTAGGGGATCGTTATGCTTCAATTAAAGGAGATCGTTAAGGAGTATGGCAGCGGAGAAAATATCGTTACCGCTTTAAGAGGGGTAAGTATCACCTTCCGTGAAAGTGAATTTGTAGCTGTACTTGGCCATTCGGGCTGCGGCAAGACAACGCTGCTCAATATCATCGGAGGACTGGATCATTATACTTCCGGTGATCTTATCATCAATGGGGTGTCAACTAAGGAATACAAGGACAGAAACTGGGACGCATACCGCAATCATTCAATAGGCTTCATATTCCAGAGCTATAACCTTATACCGCATCAGACAGTGCTCTCAAATGTCGAGCTCGCTCTGACTATTTCGGGCGTATCAAAGTCAGAACGCCGCAGACGCGCAAAGGAAGCCCTTGAAAAAGTCGGTCTCGGAGATCAGCTCCATAAAAAGCCGAATCAGCTGTCAGGCGGACAGATGCAGCGTGTGGCTATAGCCCGTGCTCTGATAAACGATCCGGATATACTCCTTGCAGACGAGCCTACCGGAGCTCTTGATTCGGAGACCTCCATACAGGTAATGGAACTTCTGAAGGAGATAGCAAAGGATAAACTCGTTATCATGGTAACGCATAATCCTGAGCTTGCGGATCAGTATGCTACCCGTATTGTAAGGATTAAGGACGGCAGACTTACGGACGACAGCGATCCTTTTGACGGTGAAACTGCAAAAAGCAGGAAAAAGAAGAAGGAAAAAGCAGAAAAGTCAAAGAAAAAGACTGATGAAAAGAAAAAACGGGTATCAATGTCATTCGGTACGGCGGTCTCCCTTTCTCTCAACAACCTACTTACAAAAAAAGGCAGGACTATACTTACTGCCTTTGCAGGTTCTATAGGTATAATCGGCATAGCGCTGATACTTTCACTTGCTACAGGCGTAAATGATTATATAAACGATGTTCAGGAGGAGACGCTTTCATCATATCCGCTGGAAATAATGCGCGAAAATACTGATACCTCAGGAATGATAGAGGCTCTTATGAACAATCAGAAGGAGTATGAGAGCCGTGAGTTCAGGGATGATACGGTATATGCCAATACTCAGGTATATGATATGTTCAATTCCTTCAATGCTTCCGCAAAGCAGATAAACAATATGAAGGACTTCAAGACCTTCCTTGACAATGACAGCGTTATTAAGGATAAGTCAAGTGCCGTAAGCTACGGATACGACCTGAAAATGCCGGTGTTTACCAAATCTCCCTCAGGCGAGATAATCAAGGTCGATTTTATGGATATGTACAGCAAAGCGCTTGGCATGGGCAAATCAGACATTATGACCGCTACGATGAACAACCCGATGGCTGATATGGAGATGCAGGCTTTCGGTCTGAATGTTATGCAGGAGCTTCTGCCGGGCGAAAACGGTGAACCTGTAAACGATATCGTAAAGGAGCAGTATGAGCTTGTTAACGGTAAATGGCCGGAAAAATACGATGAAGCTGTTATAGTCCTGACGAGGAACAACGAGATACCTGATATTATAGTGTACGCACTCGGACTAAAGGATCAGGAGGGCTTCAACGAAAAGCTCAATGCCATCATGAGCAATCAGGAGATAAACGATTACGGTCAGCTTGAATGGAGCCTTGACGAGATAACAGGCAAGAAGTTCAAAATGATACTTCCCTGTGAATACTATCAGGGCATTTCTTCAGGAAAAGGCTACAATGACCTTACTGCTACACAGACCGGTCTTGAATATCTGTTCAACAGCGACGATATCGGAACAGAGATAAAGATAGTCGGCTTCATACGTCCGGGCGAGGATGTAAAGGCTCCTATGCTGAAGAGCTATATGGGTTATACGAGCCTGCTCACAAATTACGTTATAGAAAAGACAAACAGCAGCGATATAGTAAAGGCACAGCAAGATGATAAGGAGAACGATATCATCACGGGAACGAAGTTCATGACAGATGAATATACGGCTCCGACTCCGGAGGAAAAGGCTGAGACTGCAAAGGCATTCATAAAAAAGGCTGACACTGATACAAAGGCTGATATCTTCCGCCTTGTGGCTGCACAGCCGGATCCTAAGCAGGCAGACGAACAGGTTGCCGCGGCAATGAAGGACTTCGACAGGAAGTCTTTCGTACAGCAGATAACAGAAATGTATTCTTCCGAGCTTGGAGTAGATGCGTCGCAGATCACTTCATTCGTAAGTCAGATGAGCGATGAGGAGATAAAGAACTACGCTGAGCAGGCTATAAGAGAGCAGATAGCAGAGCAGTACGCAAAGCTGTCACAGGAGCAGCTCGGTTCGCTGAGCAATGCGGAGCTTGCTGCTATGCTCGATACAGCTGAGATAAGCCCTGAAAACTATGGAGTGATATTTGAAAAGTATACTCCTGAGGAGATATCGGATTCAACATACGAAGACAACCTGAAGCTTCTTGGCGTAGCAGATGAAGCCGATCCGTCGGTAATACGCATTTTTGCGAAGAGCTTCGAGGAAAAGGACGAAATAGCAGACGCGATAACACGTTATAATGACGGTGCGGAGGAAGCTGACGTTATACACTATACCGACGTGGTAGCTCTTCTCATGTCGTCAATAACCGGAATAATAAGCGGTATATCTTACCTGCTCATAGCTTTCGTGGGTATATCTCTTGTAGTATCGTCCATAATGATAGGTATCATTACGTATATCTCCGTACTTGAACGTACCCGTGAGATCGGAATACTCAGAGCTATCGGCGCTTCCAAGCGCAATGTACGCACAGTATTCAACGCGGAGACGCTGCTTGTGGGACTTACCGCAGGACTTATCGGAATAGGTGTTTCCGTGCTGCTCACGATACCGATAAATGCGATAATACACAAGGTCACTTCACTTGATACCCTTAGGGCTCATATGCCTTTTACGGGAGCGGTGATACTCGTGATAATAAGCATGGTGCTCACGCTTATTGCAGGACTTATCCCTGCCGGACTGGCGGCTAAGAGAGATCCTGTGGTAGCGCTCAGAACAGAATGACAATAAAAAAGGAATGCAGGGAATATGTCCCTTGCATTCCTTTATTTTTCGGGTATATAATTATTTTGGCGGTTTATTGTGCATCCGGCGTTCGAAATTGCTTATTATACCACAAATCCAGATTCGGTCAAGACCAAGACAAGCGCCATAAGTGGCGGTCCTGACAGGATTTGTATTTGTGGTTTCGGGCAATTACGCAAACGCCCGGCAGTTCCCGACCACCAAAAAAGTTCTTTATCTGCTTAGTTCCTTTGAGTACATTTTCAGCTTTGCGGCAAGAGATGTGATGTATTCTTTTGTAAGAACATCATCGAAGCCGCATTCCTTCAGCGCTGCACGGAAGCTGTATTCGCCTGAGTTGTTTGATATCCTCGCCATTTTCTCGTACTTTTCAAGAGCCTTTGCAGGGTCATTCATGACGTCGTCGAGGAGGTCAAGGCTTGCGAGCGCGGAAGTCGCATAGCTTATGTAGTAGCCCGGGCTCTCAATGATATGCGGTATATCCGAAAGGTGATAATCTATTTCAAGTTCCTCAAAAAGATCGTTGAATTTGTCAACTACCTCTTCCGGAGTTATGGAATCCTTTTCGGAAATAATGCTGTATTCAAATTCTCCGACAAGGAAGCCGCATACTATTGAATCCGCAATATTAAGTATCCTGTAAAGCTTCATGCTGTCTCCGCTCTTGCCGTAGATATCGTTGTAGAACTGCATGAAGAGCAGCTCGAAGCCCTGAGACTGTATCTCGGCGATATCGAGATTGTTCTTTGCCATAAGCGCATGGGTCTCATCAAAGAAAGAGGCGTAGTAGTGACCGAATTCATGTATGGCGGTAGTGAGCCTGTTCCGGCTGTTGCCCATATTTCCTATGAATATCTTTGCGCTGTTCTGGGTCGGGAGCTCGTCGGTGAATGCTCCCTCAAAAGCGTCGTCGTTGTAGCATACGGTATACAGCTTTTCATCAATGAGCTTCTGCGAATACTTGTCAAACTCAGGTGAAAGCGTCTTTGCGTATTCCCTTACAGTTTCAAACGGATTTTCCTCCGAGTCGTCTTCGGAAAAGTAATCAGACCATGATACCGTGCCGAAATAGTCTTTCAGCATTTCCTTGTATACCGGTATTATCTTGTCTGATACTGTTTTGCCGAGTTCGAGTATCTCCTCGCCGGTATAGTCTCTGTCATACTGGGTGTAGAAGGTTTCGGGAGTATAGTCCTCGATTAATTCAAGGAGAAGCTCTGCACAGCGCAGATCCTTTTCGCCTACGGAGAGAGAGGCGTCATTTATTACCTCGTAGTATTCGCTTTTCGTCTCGGCAATGTCAAGGAAGCTCGATTCAGCTTCTGCACGGGCAGAGGAAAGACTGTATACATAGTGCTCCTTTCCCTCCTTGTCAACAAGCTTTTCAAAAAGAGAAGAGTAATCGCTGTCAGCTCCGCGGTTGAAGCCGTACATTATCAGATCCGCCGCAACGGCAGCGTCATGGTAGTATTCATTGTAGAGCGCTTCCACGTGCTTGTCAGTATAGTTGCGGTAAAAAATGAATTCGGCATTCGTGCGTGCTTCGTATATTGTATCGTACATAGACAGCAGGCTGTCGATATCGGCTTTTACAGCTTCTTCGTTATCTGATCTTCCTATATCATCAAGCAGCTTTCTGACAGATTCCTCGACATCGTCCAGATTGCTCCGTTCCGGCAGCTGATCTGTGCTGTCGTCGTTGTCTATACCTGCCTGACCTATCTTGAATTCTTTTACTTTGTCCCTGTAGCGTGATATGCGCGGCGGTCTGTTGTTATCCGAACATGAAAAGCATGAAACGGAAAATACAGCTGCAGCTGCAATAGCTATAAGACGGGCAGATCTCATATCCATCCCCTTCCTTTCAGTGTGGAAGTCTTTCTGCCGCGGCAGGTATGCCGGTAATGCTGTCAACAATGATATCAGCTCCGGAAAGCTCCTCAGGGGAACCGAATCCGTAGCTGCAGCCTATTGACGGCAGTCCGTTCCTTACAGCGGTCTCTATATCATGGAAACGATCACCTATTACTATGAAGTTCCCCTTATGAGCGGGAGCAATCTTTGGGAATATTTTATATTTAGGTATGAAGTCAAAAGCTTCACAGCAATAGTAGTGATCGAAAAAACGGTCAAGTCCAAAAACACGTCTGTGACGTTCAAGGTAGTGAAAGCGGCAGTTGCTCAGAAATATAAGAGTATAGCCGCGCTTTTTCAGCTCCGACAGTGTTTCCTCGGCTCCGTCATAGAGAGCGCCTTCGCCGTTGTCTATGCGTTCAGCCATATCCCTGCCCAGCATAAGACGTGCTTTTTCCCTTATTTCAGGGTCAAGCTCCGGGTGAAAGCTGTTCCACATATCTGTGGAATTGAATCCAAGCCAGCAGCTTATCTCGTTGTCGGAGTATTCCTTTTCAGCTATATATCCGTTGTCGGAGAGCCATTTCATCGTATCCCTGAACGCAGGAGCGTAGGTGAGCATGGAGTTGTGTAAAGTACCGTCGTAGTCGAAAATAAGATTTGTCATTATGCCTCTATCTCTCTGATGAGGTTTATCATCTCGATAGCGCCTTCAGCGCACTCGCTGCCCTTGTTTCCGGCCTTTGAGCCTGCACGTTCGATAGCCTGTTCGATATTCTCGGTCGTTATGACACCGAACATTACCGGTATGCCTGTCTGGAGTGATACCTGAGCAATGCCCTTTGCGGCCTCGTTGCAGACGAGGTCGTAGTGTGATGTGCTTCCTCTTATGATCGCGCCAAGGCATATTACAGCGTCGTATTTTCCTGAGTTAGCCATTTTTGAAGCTATGAGCGGTATCTCGAATGCACCGGGTACCCAAGCGATATCAATAGCGCCTTCACTTACATCATGACGTTTGAGGACGTCAACTGCCCCTCCGAGGAGCTTTGAGGTGATGAACTCGTTGAAACGTGCAACGACGATACCTATTCTTATGTCCTTTGAGATAAGTTTACCTTCGTAAGTTTTCATTGTATATTTTTCCTTTCTTTTAGCTTATACAGTCTTGTTGAGCTTGTAGTTGTCTTTCAGGAGCTTTCTGAGCTCTTCCTCCTTTTCGGGAACAGAGAACTCCTTAGGCATTATGCCGTTATTGAACCAGAGCTGCAGAGTACTGCCGTTGAATTTGTACATGACACTTTTCTTATTGCGGGCAAGTCCGAAGTTATCAGGAAAATACACTCTCTGTGAGGTTATGTAGGCATATTTTCCTATGAAGAAATCAAGCAGGAGAAGTATCGTGAGAAGGACTCCGGCAATGAACAGCAGACCGAAGTTGACGAGCTGTTCATCATTGTGCTCTATTCTTGCGGCGTTCCAGTACATGAAGCCGATGAGCAGCCATGCGGCCCAACAGCAGCTCCACCATACAGCATTCTTTTTTAGCTGTCTCTTCAGTTTCACAGCTGTCTTTTTTGTTTTCACGCGGCTGCGGAATATGAAATATCCTATGATACCGAATATGAATACCGCACTCATTATGCAGAGTGCTGATATCGAGATTATCCTCATAGCAGTCATGGCTTTCTCCTTTACTTTGTAAGGGGATTTTCGTAGCCGTGCTTACCGTACCAGTCAGCCAGCATTTTTACTGTCTTCATCTTCTTTATGCCGAGATTGAAGCCCTTTGCGAACTTTTTATCGTTTATGAAAAGATCGAGCTTCTCCATTCCGAACAGTCCCTTGCCGTATTCATAGCTCAGGTTCTTCACAGGAGAAATGCCCTTGTTTGCGAAAATGGCAGTCCTGATACCCTCTGGTGAAAGGCAGGTGATATCGCAGGGGATAAGGAGCACAGCGAGCAGTATCATAAGAACGGAATGAGCGGTATTTTTTAAGAACAAACCGCAGACAGCGAGAACAATAATGCCTGCGAGCGCCAGGATATTGCTTATGAACGACTTTTCCTTTGCTCTCGACCATGAAATGAAACAGCATATATCATATACAAGAGCGGCTGCGCAAAGAATGATAAGAACGACTGTAAAAAATGTACTCATGATAAACACCTCAGTAATTAAGAATATGTCCCATCTTGTCGCGTTTCGTTTTGAGATAGAACAGGTCGTAGGCGGTAGCGTCCACCTGTATTGGCACACGCTCCTTTATTTCAAGTCCGAAGCCGCTGAGTCCGTAAACCTTGTCGGGGTTGTTGGTCAGCAGTCTCAGTGTTTTGCAGCCAAGGTCGCGGAGTATCTGCGCTCCGATGTAGTATTCGCGCATATCTCCGGGAAAGCCGAGAGCGAGATTCGCTTCGAGGGTATCCATTCCCTTGTCCTGCAATTCGTAGGCGCGGAGCTTATTGATAAGTCCTATGCCTCGTCCCTCCTGCCGCATATAGAGAAGTACCCCGCGCCCCTCTTTTTCTATCTGCGTCATTGCCGCTGCAAACTGCTGTCCGCAGTCACATTTGAGCGAGCCGAAGGCGTCACCTGTGAGGCACTCGGAATGTACTCGGCAGAGTATATCCTGTCCGTCGTCTATATCGCCTTTAACAAGAGCAACATGGTGCTCGCCGTTGAGCTTGTTGACGTATCCGAGGGCACGGAATTCACCGTATTTTGTGGGGAGCTTCGTATTCGCCACGCACTCCACAAGCACGTCATGCACCTTCCTGTACTCCTTCAGCGACTGTATGGTTATGAACTTCATGTTCCACTCCTGCGCTTTCTGCCTGAGCTCATCGGTGCGCATCATAGTTCCGTCATCCCGCATTATCTCACAGCACAGACCGCACTCCTCAAGACCGGCTAAACGCATCAGGTCCACCGTAGCTTCGGTATGACCCTCCCGTTCGAGAACGCCGTTTTTCTTTGCAGTAAGCGGAAACATATGTCCCGGACGCCGGAAGTCCTCCGGCTTTGAATCGGGAGATACGCACATACGTGCTGTATAGCCTCTTTCCTCGGCGGAAATGCCTGTTGTTGTGTTAATGTGGTCGATGGAGACCGTGAATGCTGTGCAGTGGTTATCGGTGTTGTAGTCAACCATCTGCGGCAGATGAAGTCTGTCGCACAATCCGGCGCTCATTGGCATACAGATAAGCCCTTTTGCGTGAGCTGCCATGAAGTTTACGTTTTCAGTAGTTGCAAACTGTGCGGCACATATCATGTCGCCTTCGTTCTCTCTGTCCTCGTCGTCTGTGACGAGGATTATCTCGCCGTTACGGAGAGCCTCGCAGGCTTCCTCAACAGTGTTGTAGCGGAACATAGAATTACTCCTTACTCTTTGGTTATTTCGCCGCTTTTAGCGGAAAGAGCCGCAGTACAGCCTTCGGCGCTTATGGTCATGCTGTGTGAGGTACCCTTTTTCTTTTCGTCTGAGACATCGTAGCTGCCGTTCCCCTTTATCATAATGTTTCCGGTATCGGCAGCGACTTTGAGCTTTGCACCTCCGGAACCGCTTGCCGGCAGTCCGAATGAGATGTTGCCGGTATCTGCGGATATATCGGTGTCAGCCTTGTAGGTGCAGTCCATCAGGTCGATATTGCCTACAATGCATTTCAATACCGAAGCCTCAGTGAATCCGGTGCCGTTGCAGCATATATTGCCGACGTTCACACTGGCGCTGAATTTACCGCTCAGTTCACCGAAGGAGATATTTCCCACAATTTCCTTTGCGTCGAAGCTCTTTACGAATTTCGGAACGGTCACATAGAGATCGTATTCCACGCGGCAGTCAGGGATATTCTTTTTGAGCCAGCTGTCGATATTCTCACCTGTTTTGTCCTCGATGAGCTTCAGGTCGAGCCTGCTGCCGTTTACCTCAGCAGTGGCGTTCAGGTGGCTCTTTACCTCCTGACAGACCTCGTCTGTGTCGGCGTAAACGGTATAATCAAGAGATAAACCTGTCTTGTTGTCGCCGGAGCAGGCAATTGTTATATTTCCGGTGTTTATATCAACACCTACTTCCGAAACGCTTTTGTCGGTATCGAATACGAAATCCATCTGAGTAAAGAGCTCTGTCTTGTAGTCCTTTTTTTCTGTATCGAGGTCTATGCCGAGAGAGGCAGGATCGACCTCATGATCGCCTGTTTCTGTTTTCTTGCCTTCCGAATTGTATTTGGCATTGGCATTGACATTGACTCCGCTGCCGCTTTTACAGCCTGTCAGTGCCGCCGAGAATAAAAGAGAGATCAGAACAGCCGTTTTAAATATTTTCATATTTATTGTCTCCTTCAGAAACCGTTTTTTACAAGGAAGTCCATGGTTATGCCGCTTTTTCCGGTATTTTCCGCGGGCTTCATAAGCTTTTCAACGTACTTGCCGATGATATCGTTTTCAAGGTTCACAGTGTCACCCTTCTTTTTCGTGCCGAGAGTTGTCTGTGAAGCTGTGTGGGGGATTATGGAAACGCTGAATGAGGTATCCGTCACCTTTGCAACGGTAAGGCTTATCCCGTCAATGGCTATGGAGCCCTTTTCAACTATATATCTCATTATCTCCGGGTCGGCGCTTATCGTGTACCACACTGCTATACCGTCGTTTCTGATGTCGGTGACTGTACCCGTACCGTCGATGTGTCCGGAGACTATATGTCCGCCGAAGCGTCCGTTTGCAGCCATAGCACGTTCAAGATTCACCGGACTTCCTGAAGCAAGGCTGCCAAGCGATGAACGGCTGAGAGTTTCGTTCATAACGTCTGCACGGAATACTCCGCCGCCGAAATGGGTTACCGTAAGACATACGCCGTTTACGGCTATACTGTCTCCGACGCTTACGTCCTCAAGCACCTTTTCCGCCTGTATCTCAATAAAGGAGGAGCTGCCGGAGCGCTTTACCGCTTTTACGGTCCCCACCTCTTCAATTATTCCCGTGAACATTCTTCACCCTGCTTTCTATGAGTATATCCTCTCCGATATTGATCATACTGCATTTTTCAAGCATAAATGCCTCGTCAGGCATTGGTACGCCTGTTCCCGATACAGGTGAACTGCCTCTGCCGCCGAAGAGCTTTGGTGCTATATAAGCCTGTATCTTTGTCACTATGCCTGCATTGAGAGCAGACCAGTTCAGTTCTCCGCCGCCTTCAAGGAGTACGCTGTCAAGCCTTTCGCTGCCGAGCTGTTTCATTAGTTCCATCAGGTCTACGCGGCTGTCCTTCGCAGCAGTTCTTATTATACGGCAGCCTGCCTCTTCAAAGCGTGCTGCTTCTTCTTTGTCCTCTGATACCGTAGCAATAATGGTCGGGACTTCCCTGGCGGTCTTTATGATATTGCAGTTAAGGGGAGTTCTGAGTTTGCTGTCGCATATTATTCGTATTGGATCACGGCTGTTTTCAAGGCGGCAGGTGAGCAGGGGATCGTCTGCGATGACTGTTCCCAATCCTACCATTACTGCGCTGTGATGAAGCCTTTCGTGCTGCACGTGAGCCCGTGCGGCTTCGCCGGTTATCCATTTGGATTCTCCCGTATAGCAGGCTATCTTTCCGTCAAGTGTCATCGCGTATTTCATTGTCACAAATGGGAGACCTGTTGTGATATAATGGAAGAAGATCTCATTCAGGGCGTCGCATTCATCTTTGAGGATGCCTTCTGTCACTTCTATGCCGCTGTCGCGAAGTATCTGCGTACCCTTGCCTGCAACAAGGGGATTCGGATCTGATGAGCCGATGAACACTCTTTTTATGCCGTGAGCTATGACAGCCTCGGTGCATGGGGGCTGCTTGCCGTGGTGACAGCAGGGTTCGAGAGTTACGTACATATCTGCGCCCTTGCAGTCTATCCCCTTTGCTTCACAGTCCGCAAATGCGCTGCGTTCAGCGTGGAGATCGCCGTAGCGCTTGTGATAGCCGCTGCCGATTATCTCGCCTTTTTTGACGATGACAGCTCCCACCATCGGATTGGGAGATGTGAAGCCCATACCCCTGCGGGCAAGTAAAAGAGCTGCGCGCATAAATTCTTCGTGAGACATAGTTCCTCCTGGTATTGTTGAAAAATATTTAGTGCATAGTGATTAGCGGTATATGATATTAAGGACAATATCCCCTGAAAACAGAAAAAACCCCTGATAACGGGGCGTTAAGTCTTTTACTGCACATTGGTGTGCGGTTTATCTTCTTTCATCCGGACTTTACCGTCGGCTTCGGAATCTCACCGAATCAGCCACAAGGCTCGCAGGCTATACTGCCGGTAGGGAATCACACCCTGCCCCGAAGATAATTGTATAATGTTCAGTTATTTCTCCGGAGCGTATGCCGGGAGCGGAGCCTCTCCGCCTGCCGGTAGGGAATCACACCCTGCCCCGAAGATACTCTTAAAAGTTGAGAGTTAAGAGTTGAGAATTGAGAGTTAATGTGTCTGCTTCGCAGACTTATTTAAATAACATCGCCGTAAGGCGATACAATAACTCTCCACTCTAAACTGTCAACTCTCAACTGATATTATATCACTGTGTTATACATTTGTCAATATCCTATTGCTATTTTCTGAATTGTGTGGTATAATATTATCATTATATCATAAGGAGTGTTTTTTTTATGAGCGAATGTACACACGACTGCTCAAGCTGCGGAAGCGATTGCGGCAGCAGAAAAGAGCCCCAGAGCCTGCTTGAAAAGCCCAATGCCATGAGTAATATCGGCAAGGTGGTAGGAGTTGTCAGCGGAAAGGGCGGCGTCGGTAAGACACTGGTATCTTCACTGCTTGCCGTATCAATGCAGAGACTCGGAAAGAATGTGGGTATCATGGACGCTGATATCACAGGTCCCTCTATACCAAAGGCTTTCGGCATACATCAGAAGGCTGATGCCTGCGAGTTCGGAATAATCCCCGCAAAAACAAAAATGGGACTTGACATCATGTCTATAAATCTTCTCCTTGAGAACGAGTCCGACCCTGTTGTATGGAGAGGCCCTGTTATCGCAGGTGTCGTAAAGCAGTTCTGGACTGACGTTATATGGAAGGATATCGACTGCCTCGTTATTGATATGCCTCCCGGAACAGGCGACGTACCGCTGACTGTTTTCCAGTCACTGCCGGTCGACGGTATAGTTATAGTAACTTCTCCTCAGGAGCTTGTTTCCATGATAGTGGAGAAGGCGGTCAAAATGGCTAAGCTCATGAATATCCCCATACTCGGTATCATCGAGAATATGAGCTATTTTGAATGTCCCGACTGCGGCAAGCGCCACAGCATCTACGGCGAGAGCCATATAGAGGAGATAGCTGCTCAGTACGATATCCCGGTACTTGCAAAGCTCCCCATTGACCCTCAGCTTGCAAAGCTCTGCGATCAGGGTACGATCGAGCTCTTTGAGGGCGAATGGCTCACAGAGGCTGCCGAGAAGATCGTTTCAATGGAAAAATAATTTGCAGGGGCGGATATTAGCCCGCTATCCTTAACGGAACTATATATTCCTTATGTAACCCGAGGGCATATCGTCCTCGGGTTTCTGCTGTTTAGCAGGCTGCCTGTGTGAATGTTCTGTTCTTTGACGGAGTAAGTACAGGCATAGGCTTGTGCATTGAATGAAATGAATAGTGTATCACAACATCATTTCCGCAGGTTTTTGAATGCTTCTCAGGCTTTTCATATACTTCAATACGAGATATGAATAATCTGAGCAGCTTTGGTGTAAGCTCTTCCATTTCAAGGTCAGCCTTTGCGTTTTCAATGAAATCCTGCACTGCTTTATCCTGATGTTCCATGTTTTCAAGTTGTATGGAGAGGGTTTCAAGTTCGGCTTTTATTTCACTCTGCTCTTTCTCATAGCCTGATGCGAGCTTGTCATAGCGTTCGAGAGTAATCTTATCCAATGCTCTATCCTCATACAAGCAGCTCATAATGCTATCAAGCTCCTTGATACGAGTTTGCAGTTTGGAATGCTTTACTTCGGACTCCTTCCGCTGCTTCTCGGCATTAGCCATATTGCTCTTAACTGCTATGTCATAGAACTCCTGCGGTTTCTCCCTTGCCAAGTCGGTCATGAACTTGATACCGTCCAAGACAAGTTTATCGAGCACATCTGCCTTTATGCTGTGTACCGTACAGTAATTCTTGCCCTTTGCCTGATAGCCACCGCATTGATAGTAATTATTATCGGACTTGATATTGCTCCCTCTGTGAAGATACATCTTTGCTCCGCAGTCGGCACAGTACAAGTATCCTGCATATTTATCAACATCGCCAAGCCTGTCGGGACGTTTCCTACCTTCGTAACGCTTTTGCACTAACCCAAACAGTTCTCGGCTGACTATCGGCTCATGAGTATTCTCGAAGATAAGCATATTCTCAGGCGCATTTTCAGCCTTTTCTTAAGCTTGTTGGACTTGCTGTATGTGCTGAAGTTGACCGTATCTCCGCAGTATATCCTGTTTGAGAGCATATCTCTTACTGTGCTTTGTGTCCAGATGTATGGAGTATCAAGAGTAGGGTGTTTACAAGTTTTTCCCTTTGTTTTGAACTCATATACCCCGGGTGTCTCGACTTTGTTCTCATAAAGGTAATTGCAGATAGCTCTTACACCTTTTCCGTCAGCGCACAGCTCAAATATCTTATGCACTATTGGTGCAGTGATCGGGTCGGGGACAAGCTGTTTTGTATCAGCATCTTTCAAGTATCCGTATGGAGTTATCGTTCCGACACGCTCTCCGCGCTCGCCTTTTGCTCTCTGAACCGCACGTATCTTCTTTGATGTGTCACGAGCGAAAAAGTCATTAAAATAGTTCTTTATGCCTGACATCTCGTTGATACCATTGGCTGAATCAACACCGTCTGTGATTGCTATAAATCTGACATCGTTAGCAGGAAACACCAGTTCCATAAGTCTGCCTGCTTCGAGATAATTTCTCGAAAGTCGGCTCTGATCTTTCACAATGACTGTTCCCACAAGCTCGTTCTCAACGTCATTAAGCATTCGTTGGTAGTCAGGACGGTTGCTGCTGACTCCGCTGTAACCGTCGTCAATATAGAATTGACAGTTACGAAAGCCATTCTTTTCAGCATAATCCATGAGCATTTTCTTCTGATTCTCTATTGACAGCGACTCGCCCTCGCGAGCATCTTCCTGTGAAAGTCGGCAATACAAAGCTGTAATTTGATCGTTGTTTGGTTTCATTAAAATCCTCCTTCTCTGGAAACCAAACCGAATAGGACTCTGTTGGTGTACCGCTCGGTACACCAACAGTATACTCCTACTCGGCTCAAAAGCCCAGTAAAATTTTCGTTAATATGCTTTCACAAGTTCGCGGAGTCTGTCTGCCGCAGTCACATTCGTATCAGTCGGCGTTGCATTTATGACGGTATAGGTCTTGCCGTCAATAACGACTTTCCTAAGTTCATACTGCGTTCTTCGCATTTCCGCATACTTGTTCGTTGAAGTTTTATTATCCTTTTCTGCCATTCAATAACCACTCTCCTTATTGTTCTCTCGTTCATGTTTCGTATGTGATTTGCGTTGTTCATTTTTAAAAGTCCTTTCGTATTAGATTTGGGTTATCCCATGTGTATTCCGAGAGCTTCCTTTCGCTCTCGTTCCTCGGCAAGAGCCTTGCTGTCAATGTGCTCCCGAGCGTACTCGGTATCGTCAGCAGGCTCGTCCTCTATCAGCGTAGCCACAGCTGTAACGCCGCTGACAATGCTATCAATACCGACTGTGATATCACTATCCACTTGGCTGCTTTCAAGCTGAGCCTGTGTTTGTACTCGTCGAGCTCTTTCAGCTTCGAGCCATATTCTTCGTTCAGCTTCCCAGCCTGTGAGGACAGGTCTGTTGTCGCTTTCTCTAATTGAGCCGCCGCTGTTTCTGACAGTTCCATTGCCTGATTCAGAAGTTCCCGACAGGTTTCTATGGTCGCTCTCTGCTCGGAGCGAACTGTTTTCAGCACCTGTTCTGTCTCCGCTTTGGTTGACAGCGTCGAGAGACTGCTGAGTATTTCCAACTGCTCCTGAGACATCTGCCTGTTCAATTCTATCAGCGCTCTCCAGTTGGAATCGAGCACTAAAACTGCAGGCGGAGCGTCCGCTGCCTGTGATAATTCCTTGTTGTACATCTGATTCAATTCGTCTAATCTCGAACTCATGCTCCATATTCTCCTTTCTATACTTCTCGCCGTGAAGCTTGTTGTCACGGCACTTTCTCTTGTTCGGGCAGGTGTAGGTAATGTATTTACGGTTGTCCTCCCACCTTACATCGTAGCCCTGCTGCTTCATCAAGCAGCAGAACTGCTTCTTTGACTTCGCCTGTTTCATCACCTGATTGATGACGTTCATCAGCTCCCACTTGAAGCTCTCACCGCGCTTGGCTGACCTGTACTCGCTGTCGGAAAGGAAGTCTTTGTTCATTTTCTTCTTGGGAGCATCAAGTACATGAACTCCGTACCGCTGACAAATTTCATCGCTGAGCTTCATCAGCTCCTCGACTGGCTCCTTGTTGGAATGGTATTTCTTTCCGCCATCGAAGCTGACGGAGTTGAAAACGAAGTGCGAGTGAATATGCTCGCGGTCGATGTGGGTTGCGACTATAACCTCATACTTTTCTGCTGCTTTGCGACCTCGTCCAATCCGTCAGCTACGATTATCTTTTTGTCCATAGCCGACCTGAGAACGAAGTCGCTTAGCGATAATTTGTGCCATTCAGCCTTGCTGTGTATCTGCTGGTACTCATCATCGGTACAGCGAATTGTGATCGTTCTGTTTCTTTTTCGCATTGTATCACCTTCCTTTCATTGTACGATTTTTGAGAGGGGGTTCGGGGGTCTCCCCGACCAGCAAGCGTTCGGCGGACTGCCGAATGCGATGCTGGCTTTTTCAAACCTCCGCTGCCTGTACTGCTCCGTCAGCGTTAGTTTTCTCCATATGCCAATGCTGCCCACATTCGCTCCACGTTGCGCGACAACCGCTTTCACCGCCGCAGCTGGGATAGGTATCCGCTTTCGGTATCGGCGGCAGAAACGGCGCGTTTTGTGCGTGAGTATACCGTCACCCGCATTTTTTACCGTCACCCGAACTTTCAACGATATATAGATATTTGCTAAACATGGGTGACGGCATAGTCAGCATTTTCAACACCTCAATTTTACTGTCATACCGTCACTCTGTTAGCGGTTAAGAGAGGACTGCCTTCATATATATAGAGGTGGGAAATGCAAAAAACGAACATTTCAAGAAATACGCCTTATTATTTTGTAGAGTTGTATAGCCGATAAATGATTTTTGATATCCTGTTTAGTAATGTTTACTAATCGGCAGGATTGAAAAATCCCCACAGCAAACTAATGCTGTGGGGTTAGGTTTACGCCGCGGGATCGTTCTTTGTAAGTATGATCTCATACTGTTCAAAGAACCGAAGTATACGCTCATAGTTATGCTCGACGCATTTCGGATAGCCGCACGCTTTGGCTTCTTCAAATAGCGAAACATATTCTTCGCGCAGTTTTATCAAAGCTCGATGTAACAGCCTTTGTACAGCTCGGACAGTAGTGCTCATTCGCTCAGCGATCTCAATTGTGTTAAGATTCCTT